>BNJU01001489.1_pt1 | contig 143468 bp, 170 predicted proteins | sample 8539281 | NCBI WGS metagenome assembly BNJU01 (sample SAMD00202456, study PRJDB9452) | human saliva metagenome | isolation source: human saliva | place: Japan
AGCTACCACCATCCAAGCTAACATATGGAATTTAAACATGAGATGGTACGCCTTCCATCAAGGATGGATCGGGGCATAAAGGATAGTAGCTACGGAACCAAGGACCGATAGATACGCGGTAATCAAAGAAACCAGATGCATTAAGCAATGTACCAGCCATACCGCTGAAAATGGCTAATGTTAAGAATAAGTATAACCATTTATCAAGGCCAGATGTGTTAACTTTCATGCAGGCACAGTAAAGCGACGTTTCATCAAAAGCAAGAAGCCTAAGATGAAGATAATACCCGCTACAGCACCCATGTATAACGCACCTTGATGGTACATATGGTCATTAATACCGATTGCAGCAGTCCAAGTTTTGGGATTAACACACCTACTACGTGACCACCGATAACGCAAAAGCAAACCAAAAGTGGAACAATGGATTGGCAATGCGCAATTGTTTTTCTCTAAAATTCACTCGATTTTTGTAGTCCAGTTTCTTTCAAAGTAGAAGAAACGAACCAAAGTACCTACGATTAAGAAGGTGAAAGCGATGTAAGGCAAAGCGCCCCAAAGGAATAGATTCATCGTGCACCGTCCTCCAATCCATTTGCAACAGACAAGATAATATCAAACAAGAATGCATAAGGCAATTTAGCCTCAATGAAGCGTTCTCTAATGTATTCCAATTTTGGCTTACAATAGTCGTAAATTTCTTTTGCTTTTTCATCATCGATAACGGCACATAATTCAAGAAGTGCTGGAATATAGTCTGGCATTTCTTTTGGTAAATCATAGTCGTTTTCTAGGAAGAAAGCTTTAAATTTAACGAGTTCTTCTGCTTGTTCCCCAGTACCTTGTAATTCATAAGTCGACAAATACATAGTTGTATTTTGACTAAAATCAAGGTACGAACATATTGGTCTTCAAATTCTTTTTTATTGGATTCCTCTACATAGTCGAAGAATTCTAATAAACCTTGGCGAAGTTGAGGATGCCCAACGGATTGGGCGTCCTCTCTCCATTCAGGTAGTTCGTTATACCATTGTTCATCAGGATAGCGTAGAAGAAATGACGCAATAAGAGCGATTTTCTGAGCATCCTTCATTATTGACATCCCCCTGTAGGGCAAGCAAATCCGCGATTATGTTGCATTTCTAGGCGACCTTCGCGAGATACTTTTACGTCAGATGGAATAACAAAGCGATCATTGTATTTGGACAATGCCAACAATTTGTACATACCGTACATTTGATCTTCTGTTAACTCCACATTGTGATCGATAGGACCGTCACCTGTTTCACGACGACGCATGTATTCACGCATGTCGAGAACACGTTGCAATGTACGAGCTAAAATTTCTGTATTACCTGCTGTAAACAAGTTAGCAAGGTATTGTACAGGTACGCGCATTTCATGTGCATCTGGCAAGTATACATCAGATGTTACACGTTGCAAGATTGGGCTGAGTGGTGGTACATACCAAACCATTGGCAATGTGCGATACTCAGGATGCAATGGCAATGCCACGCCCCACTCTTTTACAAGTTTGTATACAGGAGATTTTTGAGCTGCTTTAATCCATGCTTCGGAGATGCCTTCAGCACGAGCCGCTTTGATAACCTCTGGATCATGAGGGTCCAAAATCAAATCTAATGTATTTTCGTAAATATCTTGTTCATTTTTTGTAGCTGCCATAGCTTCTACTTTATCCATATCGTAGAATACAACGCCAACATAGCGCATACGGCCTACACAAGTTTCAGCACAGATTTGAGGCAAGCCATTTTCTAAGCGTGGGTAACAGAATACGCATTTTTCAGCTTTATTAGTTTCCCAGTTATAGAAGATTTTTTTGTATGGACAAGATGGAACACAATGTCTCCAACCGCGGCATACATCTTGAGATACGAGAACCACACCATCTTCGTCGCGTTTATAAATCGCGCCGGATGGACATGCAGCTACGCATGCAGGGTTCAAGCAGTGGTTACAAAGACGAGGCAAATAACGCATGAATACTTCTTCGTAATCAAATACGATATCTTCGCCCATCTTAGCCAAGTTCACATCGGAACGAGCGTGTTGACCACCTGCTAAATCATCATCCCAGTTAGGGCCCCAAGTAACTTCCATTTTTTGTTTAGTCACTAGGGAACGAGGACGAGCAACTGGTTGGTTGTTTTTACGACCACCATGAATCAATGTTTCATAGTCATATGTCCAAGGTTCAAAATAATCTTTCAATTCTGGTTGTTCAGGATGGAAGAATAATTTCATCAAACGATTTGTTTTAGAACCTGTAGAAAGAGCTAATTTGCCAGAGTTATCTAATGTCCAGCCGCCTTTCCATTTTTCTTGGTCTTCCCAATGACGTGGATAACCTACGCCTGGGCGAGTTTCCACGTTATTGAAAGTACTATATATTCCGCGCCTTCGCGGTTCGTCCATGTATTTTTACAAGTGATAGAGCATGTATGACAACCCAAACACTTATCCAAATTTAGGACCATAGATACTTGAGCCTTAATCTTCAAGCCAATCTACCTCCTTCATTTTACGAGCCACAATTGTCATATCACGTTGGTTACCAGTTGGGCCATAGTAGTTAAAGCCATAGCTCAATTGGCCATAACCGCCGATCATGTGTGTCGGTTTCATGTGAATATGAGTTGGTGCATTATGCGTACCACCACGTTGTTTCTTAACCTTCGCACCAGGAACGTTAATGTGACGGTCTTGGGAATGGTGCATATAGGAAATACCGCGAGGAATACGTGGGGAAACTACAGCACGAGCTGCAACGATACCGTTTTTATTGAAAGCTTCTACCCAATCATTATCTTTAACGTCAATTTCTGCTGCATCGTCTTCGTTGAGCCAAATTGTTTGACCACCACGGAACAATGTCAACATTTGTTGGCTATCGAAAATACATACTATGTGAGACCACTTATGATGTGGTGTTAAGTATTTCAATGTGATTTCAGGGATACCTTCTTGTTTGTAGTCACCTTGTACTGGTTTATAGGGACAATACAGGTTTTGTACAACGCCATAGCTTCACCGTAATCACGCATCATTTCATGGTCGCAATAGAAGGATTGACGACCTGTTACGGTACGGAATGGTACCTTATCTTCTGTAGATGTTGTAAATGGAGAGTAACGACGGTTTTTATCGTTCTTACCAGTACTTGTTACAGAGCTAATAATGAAGCGTGGTTGGCGAACCATGTCATCGAAAAGTAATTTTTCTTGTTCACGGCCTTTTGCGTTCTTTTTCAAGACCAGAAAGACCTGTTTTTTTCTTCCATTGCTTTCCAAGAGCGAACAGCCAATTTACCGTTTGTACAAGAGGACAATGTCAATACAACATTACAAGCTTCCTTACATTCGTAAAATGCTAGGGGCGACCATGAGAAATGAATTCTGGATTATCGATTGTACCATTTTTGATCATATAATGTCTTATATTCATCAGATACATCCCAAGCCATGCCATGAGCACCCATTTTATTTTTCAATATTAGGTCCCAATGCAATGTATTTTTTTCAAAAGATTTTTACTATAATCGCGTTTTACATGAACGAGGTTCGGCATTGTTTTACCAGGAATTGGTTCACATTCGCCTTTGCTCCAGTCGAGAACCTTACCTTCTGGTTGAGCCACTTCACCTGGGCTATCATGACCAAGAGGTAATGCTACGATATCTTCGTATTCTGTGAAGCCAGACTCTTTCGCTACGCGAGATACTGTTTCTGCAAGGGTACGGAATGTATCCCAGTCAGATTTAGTTTCCCATGCGCAATCAACAGCTGCTTGGAATACGTGTACATATGGATGCATATCTGTAGAAGACAAGTCTTCTTTTTCATACCATGTAGCCGCTGGGAATACGATATCAGAGTACAAGCCTGTAGAAGCCATACGGAAGTCGATATCGATTAAGAGATCAAGCTTACCAGCTTCATCTGCTTCGCGCCATTTGATTTCTTCTGGTTTTACTGGTGCATCATCATCTTCAAGAACACCATGTTTTTGTACCAAGTAAATGTTTCAAGAAATATTCGTGGCCTTTAGAGGAAGAACCGATAAGGTTCGCACGCCATACAAACAAGTTGCGTGGATGGTTTTCTTTAGCCGCTGGATCTTCTACGCAGAATTGTAATTCTTTGTTTTTCAACGCTTGCGCCACATATTGGTTGATTTCTGCTTCTGTACCAGCACCCGCTGCACGAGCGTCGTTAATCAAGGCTTGGCTGCCTTTATTGAAAGTAGGGTAAGATGGCAACCAGCCTAAACGTGCAGCCAATACGTTGTAGTCACCAGGGTGACGGTAACGAGGCTTAGCTAATTTAGATACGCGGTCTGCCAAATCGATGCAATCAGAACGGTATTGTTCTGTAGCAAAGTAGAACCAAGATGTACCATTTTGCAAACGAGGAGCTTTACTCCAGTCGTTAGCTGTCATGATACCGCCCCAGCCTTCAACAGGACGAAGTTTTTCTTGACCTACGTAGTGAGCCCAGCCACCACCGTTAACACCTTCTGTACCACAGAACATGATGAGGTTCAAGATTGTACGGTAAATGATATCTGCATGGTACCAGTGGTTAATACCACCACCCATGATAATCATGGAGCGACCTTTAGTTTTTTCTGCATTATCTGCAAACTCACGAGCTGTGGCAATAGCGATATCTGCTTTTACACCAGTAATTTTTTCTTGCCATGTAGGTGTGTAAGGAGTGTCATCTGTATAAGATGTTGCCACTTCACCACCGATACCACGGTCGATACCATAGTTAGCAAGAATAAGGTCATATACAGTAGTTACTTTTACAGGACCATCTACAGTTTGTACTGTAATTGTAGGAATAGCACGTTCAATTACGCCTTCGTGCTCTTCATCGCCAAAAGTATGGCAACTTAACAACAGTCACATCTTCACGTTGATCGAAACACGGATAAGCGAGGATCGATTTTAGCCCCTGTATCGCGGTTTTTCAAGGCGTAAATTCCATTTTTGTGGATTTGTGTGACGTTCGCCCATTGTACCATTAGGAATAACGATTTCATTTGTTGTTTCATCGATCGATACCATTTGAAGTCAGCGCCTTCTTCTTGGCGACCCTAAGTCCCTTAGCATTCAGAAGCGGCCTGGTTGAACTGTGCCGTTGATTTCTTCAACGCGTACAAGGAATAGCATATCTGTGAACTCTTTAGCATACTCTTTGAAGTATGGAGTTTCCTTGTCGATGTAGTATTCTTTTAAGATTACGTGGCCCATTGCCATAGCAAGAGCCGCATCAGTACCGGCTTTTACATTGAGCCAAGCATCAGGAAGTTGTAGATTCCGCATAGTCAGGGGATACGGATACTACTTTAGTACCTTTTGTAACGAACCTCTGTTAAGAAGTGAGCATCTGGCGTACGAGTCAACGGTACGTTAGAACCCCCAAGTCATGATGTAACCAGCATTGTACCAGTCACCAGATTCAGGTGTATCAGTTTGTTCACCCCAAACTTGAGGGCTAGAAGGTGGTAAATCGGCATACCAGTCATAGAAGGACAATGGTGTACCACCCATTAAGTTAAGGAAACGAGCACCTGCTGCATAGGACAACATGGACATCGCTGGAATTACAGAGAAGCCTGCGTTGCGGTCAGGGCCGTATGTTTTTGCAGTATATAATAAGGATGCGGCAGTAATTTCTGTCGCTTCATCCATATGGAGCGCACTAAAGCCACCCATACCACGGGCAGATTTGTATTTCTTCGCTTTTTCAGGATCTTCTACGATAGATTTCCAAGCTTCGATTGGGTTCTTAGCATGTTTTTTAGCTTCTCTCCAAAGCTCAGCCAATTCACCGCGCACATATGGATATTTTACGCGTAATGGGCTATAGAGATACCAAGAGAATGTTGCACCACGAGGGCATCCACGTGGTTCGTAATCCGGCATATCATCTGGTGTTTCAGGGTAATCAATCGCCTGATTTTCCCACGCTACAACACCATTCTTAACGTAGATATTCCAGCTACAAGAACCAGTACAGTTTACGCCATGCGTTGTGCGGACAACTTTATCGTAAGACCAACGGTCACGATAAAAATTTTCCCACTCGCGACCGCCATCTTCAGTTATTTGATGGCCGCTTGGAGATACGTTCTTCTTCCGAAGAAACTTAAACTTTTGAGACAACAAGCTCATCTCGTGTCCTCCTTCAAAACTACAAAAAAATCCCTTGTGCTAGCTGAGCTAACACAAGGGAGAAAATACTGTTATTCGATATTACTAATATTAGGGTCTATATTATCAACCTCTAAATCAAGCAATCCGATTAAAAGCATCAAAATCACAGATTACTAGATGGTGTTTATCATCAGGCTACATAGCCCAACACGCAACTCACTTAGCATGCGATTTAAACTTTCTCTTGATGTGGCAGCAAATTCAGCTAGCTCTTGATTTGTTAAAGCGATATCGATAAAGATACCATCCTCGCGCTTCACACCATAACTATTGGCTAAGCGCAACAAGGTAGAATAAAATGCTCCCTTCTTGCCGTATAACAGCAAGTCTCGGTATTTTGCCCTGTTGACGCCGCATATGTAATGTATAGATTTTCATCATCGCAATAGCCAATGAATGATCTTTTGCAATAGCTGATTCTAACAAATCATAGCGAATGGAATAAACAGTGCAATCCTCCCGAGCGATGGCGTTGAACACGTATGTTTTTTGTGTTCTCCTCATACAACGGAACCTCACCAATTACATTATTCGGTCCTACTAATCGTAGCGCAAAAATGTGCCCACTAGATTCGAATTTCTTAATGCTCATTCTACCTTTTAACACTACGTAAAAAGTGTTCTGCCTTGTCCCCCTCGTGGGAGAGAAAATCACCTTTTTTTAAGATGGAGTTCCTCGCCCGGCAAAGCAAGTAATTGGTTAATTAAATTTTCATCCATACCTTCACCACTCCATTGTACTTTTAAAATAAAATCCATTAGTTATACTAATCTATTTATAGTAAAAGTACATGTATTATATCTTTTTTTGTATATATAAGATTATTATAACTTATTAATTTCAGAATATGTGTGTTTTATGTCACATTCACAAAAAAATTTTTACAATATATAATATATTTGTGATATAAGACATTGCAAAATTTAGTTGATACAATAATTATAACTCAGTTCTCTAAGTAATTCGAATATTTTTCTATAGAAATTCCATAGATTGCAATATTCATATACATTGACTGATAATTGTATCTTCCATGTCTTCATTGCATGTATAGTTTTTCAGTAAGGAGAAGTTCAAAATGAGCGAACTAAAAATGCCTCAAGTAAGGGCAAGCCATGTGAAATTGTGGCTAATTGGCAACCAGAAAATCCAGAATTTTTGGGAAAAGTTTGGTAAAAAAATCGCTAAACAAAAACTTGGTTATATCCACAATTGCATTAACACTTTTCATTCTGTGTATGGTATTTATGGGCAACCATTGCAGCACAGCTAAACAGTGCAGGCTTTAATTTCACTACAGATCAATTATTTACATTGGCTGCCTTGCCAGGTCTTGTTGGTGCTACATTACGTTTTGTATATACCTACATGCCAGCCTTAATCGGTGGTAAGAACTGGACATTTATTTCCACACTTATTTTATTAGTTCCTGTTGTATGGCTTGGCTTTGCCGTTCAAGATACAACAACTTCTTATATGACATTTATGATTTTAACTGCCCTTATCGGTTTAGCGGGCGCCAACTTCTCGTCCTCCATGGCGTACATTGGCAACTTCTTCCCTAAATCTGAAAAAGGTACAGCTCTTGGTATCAACGGCGGCGTTGGTAACCTTGGTATCTCCGTAATCTACTTCTTAGCTCCATTCGCTATGGGTTCCGCTGCATTAGGTAGCGTATTTGGTGTAACACCAGCTATCATCAAAGGTAATGCAGTATACCTTGCCAATGCGGCTTTCATGTGGATTGTACCACTTGTTGTTATCCTTGCACTTATGACACGTTTCATGGATAACTTACCACTAGAAAAACCAAATCCTAAAAATCTTGTACAAATCTTTGGGAACAAACACACTTGGGCACTTACATTGCTATACACATGTTCCTTCGGTGCCTTCTCTGGTTATGCGGCAGCACTCGGCCTACTAGTCGGCAAGGAATTCCCTGAAATTCCATTTGCATCCATTGCATTTGTTGGTCCCCTTGTTGCAGGTGCTCTTCGTCCTGTAGGCGGTTGGTTAGCCGATAAAATCAATAGTGGTACAAAAGTTACCTTTGTAAGCCTTCTCGGTCTATGTGCAACAACAGCACTAATTGCAGTTGGCGTAGATATGCACAACTTCCCATTCTTCTTTGCTATGTCCGTGTTGACATTCGTATGCTGTGGCTTCGCAACTGGTGCTACATTCCGTATGATTCCTCACGTATTTGGCAATCCATTGCTTTCCTCTTTAATTACAGGTTTCGTTGCTGCCGTAGCTGCATACGGTGCCTTTATTACACCTAAAATCTTCGGTTTCACATATACTACATTCGGTAGTATCTACCCAGCTTTCGTTGCATTACTTGTGTTCAACCTGGTAACAGTAGCTGTGTGCTACTGGTTCTATGTGCGTAAAAGCGCAAACATGAACGTATAATTTTCTGGAAACAGAAAATTTACGTTCACTCCACAATACAACAAAATATAATTCACTTTTCTAAACTAAGTGATAAAAGAAACCCCGCATCTCTCCTCCATACTTATCAGGTCTACGGCCTAGGGCCTTGACCTCGTAAGTCGGATCGATACGGGGTTCTCTTTTATAAAAATATAGTTGTAAATAAGATGCTCAGATGTAGTGAATTATATTTTACGCAGTACGAGTACAAACACCAAATTTTTCTGTTCAAAATTATAGCATTCATATTAAAGGGAAGAAAAATGGACTGCTCTGCAGTCCATTCATTCTAATTGACGATATATATCTTTATCTCTATAATATAAATAGATAGTCAGACGAGTAGGAACGTCAGGCGCATCTCAAAAACTAATTATCTAGGAAATGGCCTTTCTGTTTATCTAATTACACTTAGTAACGGAGGGCTATTTGCTTTTTAGAAACCAACCTCGCTGACTACCTTAATAGTATTATAATCTGAACAAATATACGATACAATAAGCAGTTATTTATCTATATATATGAATTAAATAATAAAAAGAGCCTGCTGGAGCAGGCTCTTTTATTATCAAAATTTCTTCTAGTAGTGCATCGTCGATGATGGTACCAACGTAGAAGTCGCTGAAGATGCCGTATTTTGCACTGGCTACTTCAAAGCGCATATCATATACGATTTTTTTGAATTGGATGTCGTCATTACTGAAAATTGTAATGCCCCATTCCCAGTCGTCTAGGCCACAGCCACCTGTTGTAAATTCGGATAAAACGTCTAAGTATGTTTTACCAAGTTCACCGTGAGATTTCATCAACATGCCTCGTTCTTGTGGTGGTAGCATGAACCAGTTGTCATCACCTTCACGTTTTTTGCTCATGTTATAGAAGCAGATGTATTTGTCACGAGGTACATGAGGGTATAGTTTTTGGTTAACTTCTTCTGTATCGAGTTTAGCTTTAACGTACGCACTTACTTCTGTTACAGATGTATAGGAATATGTTTGAACTAATACGCTTGCAATCGCAAGGCGACGGAATTTACGTTCTACTTGCGCCAAGTATTCAAAGGGAGGACCAAGAATCCATAGGATTAAGTCCCCTTTTGCGCCATTACAATCATAGAATGCATAGCTACCTTCTTTAGCTTGATGTTTAGCTTCAAGATCCGCTAAAAATGCTTTTAATTCGTTGCGTGCTTCTGCTTTTTCTTCAGCTGTAAAGCAGTTCCATGCACTGAAATCCATGGAAAAGACCATGTGTTGGCTATGCCAACCTTCTACTGTAGGGATTGCTTTTCCCATTGTGATCACTCCTATCTATAGTGATTATATTAAAAGGATATATATCTATTACTTTAAGAATCGAAAAGACTCCATATACTATTATAGCATATGGAGTCTTTTCTTATAATTAGTTATTAATATTAACTTTCATTACTATCCACAATAGACTGTACTAATTCTTTCGCTTGCTTCACACCATCAGGAATACCGATGCCATCAAATGGTGTACCAATGAGATGTAAATTTGGATAGTGTTTTGCCACATGTTCACGCACTGCTGTAATCCCTGCGCGATGGCCCACATTATATTGCGGCATGCAGTGAATGAGACGATTGATACGCACCCATTCCGGTTGCGTGGAGAAACTCATAATGCGTTGAATTTCTTTTACTGCCAATTCTGAAAGTTCTTCATCACTATATTGTTCTACCACATCATTGCCTGGCTTACCAATAAAGACGCGCAATACCACTTTATCATCAGGCGTTGTTTGCGGCCATTTTTGATTAAGAATAGTACACGCTGTAAGAGGCGTATCTGTGTTGCGTGTAATCAAGAGGCCCGAACCTTTTAAGTCTCCATCAAAGGTAGCTTTATCAAAGGCCATAATGGCAATAGCACAGCTCGACTGTTCCATGGAACGCAAGAAATCAAAGCCTTCGTCATCCTTAAACCACTGATTATATGTGGCAGGCGGTGTCGCGATAATCACATGATCCGCCATAGCAGGGGCTTTATCAAGGAGTACCTCTATAGCTGAATCTGTAGTAGAATCACTAGCTTCTACCCTGTTTTCAGCATTAATAGATGCAGTTCTAATAGATTTAGAATGAGACTGACAGCCACAAGCATCGTTTCCAGAGTTCTCCACATCGATAGCATACATACCTTCAACATATCGAATATTAGAAACTAGCGTACCTGTATGCAAGTGCACTTACTAGGCATGGCCTCAACAATAGCAGTAATAACGCTTTCAAGGCCGCCTGTTAACTGGCGGAACATACCAGATTGAGCTGCTGTCCCCCTTACGACTCGCCATATCTGCTTGAACCTTACTAGTTTGTCGGTGTGGACTAGTATTTGTGGCATGGCCAGAACTGTTTGAACTATTATTCGTAGATGCAGTTTGACTAGACTTTGCTTCATGGCTTTCGAATTGACGGTCTGTCATAGTCCCTTTACCAGCACGCGGTACGTCGCCTTCAGCTACGGCACCTTTAGCCGCTTTAGTAACCCCCGCTTTAGAGTGGCCCATCTTAGCAGCCATCATGCCTTTTACCATATTCCCATATTTTTGTTCTACTTGAATAAAATGAGGGAATGTAGATAACAAGCTAATTTTATAAATGTCACCACCATAGATACCCGCCAATAGAGGCTCGATGAGCTTATCCATCATTTCTTGACCTAAATGGTATTGAAAGAAATGACCAATGGATACATCTCCATTTTTATCTAGTTGGTATGGCTTTTTAAAGTAATCTAAACCAGCTCGCAATTTGCCAGGCCAAGAAATAAGCGTTGCTTTCACAAAAGGCATCATTTCCGTAGGGATGCCCATGATGGAGCCCCCTGGAATAGGATGAATAGAACCTTTGTCATACACAAAGGCTTGCCCTGTTTCATTCGATACAAGGGTGTCCCCTAATCCGAGATCATAGACGAGATCCGTCATTTCCGTTTTACGGCCTAAGTAAGAATCAGGTCCGAGCTCTACTACGAAGTCATCGACGCGTTGTGTTTGTATTTTCCCACCAAATCGTGGTGCTTGTTCATAAAGAGTGATGGTCCAGTCCGGTTTTGCACGGCCTAAATAATAAGCCGCTGTCAATCCGGTTAAGCCACCGCCCACTATTGTTACATTCACGAATGAATCCTTTCTATTATTGCACTCGCCATCGCTTGCAAGAATGTTTCATCACAATTCGGCATTTCTGCACGCATATATACAGCGCCGCCAGCATCAACGAGTTCTTTACACTCTACATCATTATCGTACAATACCTCTACATGATTGCTTACAAAGCCAAATGGTACAAAGGCTATATGTATCGCACCACTATGCAAGCTTGATTGATTGCTTCCGCTACGGTTGGCCCTAACCATTGCCCATGAGGGGCTGCGCTCTGCCAAGCTACAGACCACTGTTCTAAATCGCACCGTTGAGCGATTTCTTTTGCACTTTCCTCTAAGGCTAATGCATAAGAGTCTGCATTATGACTATTAATAAGAGGTATGCTATGAGCACTAAAAATAACAAATACATCTTTAGTGTCATTGATGCAATCTGAAACTGCTTTTACCCAATACTCGATAAAGGAAGGTTGATCCCACCAAGCACGAATAACATCAAAGGTTACACCTTGAAAGTCACCAATTGCAGCCTGCACTTGCTTCTCATAAGCACCAGTACCAAGAGACGTAAAGAATGGGGCCGTTACGATAGCGATTATATGCTCTACACCTTGTTTGACTAATGCATCTACCGCATCAGCAATGGACGGCTTCATATGAAGATATCCGATGGCCGATGGTATGGATGGCAACAACGTAAGCAGTCTATTATATTGACGTTCTGCCATCGTTTGTAATTCTACGTTGGACCACTGACCAATGACATCATAACGATGGGTAAGATTTGCAACTTCAGCATCGGTCGGTACGCGACCATGACGAATGCTCGTCATATATGGCACTAAATCATCCTTACTTGAAGGGCTACCATAGGATAAGAATAATAATCCTTTTTTCTCGATGTTCACTAGCTTACCCCTCTTGTGCCCATAATTCACGACTGCGTTCATGTACATAGTCTGTGAGCCAATGGAGCTTTTTAGGATCCGCCTCTGGGAATACACCATGGCCTAAATTAAAGATATGACGGCCATAACGAACACCATCAAGTAAGATACGATCCACTTCGTGAGCTAATGTTTTTTCATCAGCGAATAAGTAGGCTGGATCGAGATTACCTTGTACCGTTTGTGTTACGCCTCGTTCATTAGCCATAACGATGGAGCTACGCCAATCAAGAGCGATTACATCCAATGGCAAATGAGACCAAATAGATACGAGATGATCGGTACCAACACCATTCATAGCCATAGGCAAGTGAGGGTATCGCTCCTTTACAGTCTTAATAATGCGTTCCATATGAGGATAAATACCTTGTTTATATTGGTCTGCATTCACTGCACCAACCCAAGAGTCGAAGATTTGTAATGCATTCGCACCGGCTTCGGCTTGCATAGACAAATATTCAATGGACATATCTGCTAACTTTGTCATCAATGCATTCCACACATCTGGTGCACCTATAAGCATGCCACGGGTCTTATTATAATTCTTTGTTGGTCCCCCTTCGATGAGGTAAGATGCAATCGTAAATGGTGCGCCACAGAATCCAATGAGCGGAACGTCGAGCATACCGGATGTTAATAACGTAATCGTTTTCCCAATATAATCTACCTTTGTAGGATCAAAGGTATCTAATGTATCTACATCAGCCATAGAGCGAATCGGTGTGTTAAACACAGGTCCCACACCCGCCTTGAGCTCTACGTTTACATTCATCCCTACCATAGGGCTCATAATATCCTTATAAAGGATGGCTGCATCTACGCCGTATTCTTTTACAGGTAGCTCTGTAACACGAGCACATAACTCAGGCTCTTTAGTAATTTCAAAGAGCGTATATTTTTCTTTGATTTTGCGGTATTCCGCTTGGCTACGACCAGCTTGGCGCATATACCACACAGGTGTTACACCAGGGTTCTTACCTTGGATCATATCTAAATATGCTGTATTCAAGTACTCAACCCCTTTCTTTCTAATCAATACTAACACACTATGATAACTAAAACAGTTACTTTAGTTACATCATTTGTAACGTTGTCATTACTATTCCCTGTGAAAGCTATATACCTTCACAGGGGTTACGTTTAATTGCGACTTAATCTATGGCAATCAATGCCTGTAACGGATTGAGCCATATCAAATACAGAACGTTGGCATGTAAACAACCAGATTTGTTGGTTCTTGCCTATTTCTGCTAATAGTTCTAATGCACTACGTTGACGGTTTTTCATCAAAGCGCACAAGAATATCGTCTAGGATAATTGGCAAGGATTCAACTTGGTAAGAGAATACCTTAGCTAATGCTAGGCGCAATGCCAAGTATACTTGGTCGGCTAAGCCACTAGACCAGAACTTAAGTTCTAAGCGTTCTCCATTGCCACTAACCAGTGCTACGCCTTCGTTGATCCGAGAATATCAAAAGGTATAGATACCGCCAGTCAAACGTTCTATATAAGAAGATGCAAGCTCTAACATATGAGGCTGTTTTTCTTGCTCATAGGACTGTTGAGCCTTATCCATGCAGTGGCTCATCAACACTTGGGTAGCCCAGTCTTCGAGAGCAGATTCTAATTCATTTTGCAGCGCTTCCCGTTCTTGAAGCATTTGGTGTTGCTCTTGGTCAGAACCTAGGGCACGCATAGATTCTACAATTTGACCACGACGTTCATACAAGATAGCCAACTTATCTTCAATAGAAGCTATTTCTCGTTCAGAATGGGCTAACTCATCTAACCAATTATCCTTATTGCCTTCACGCAAGCGACGATAGAATAAATCTTTATTCTCCGCATCAGGAGCTAATAAATCTAACTGTACCTGACTTTGCTTATAAATGGTTTGCCATTGCTTGTATTGGTCTTCATCGATAAGATGTTGACGATACTCGTTAGAGCTTTCCATGCCAGCCTTGTGCAATAGCTCTTGTTGACGAAGTAGCAATTCTTTTTCTTTGCGGTGCCAATTATCGTATTCATTGCGGGAAGCTTTTTACGTTGTGCTTCCTTTTTGTTCCCATACAATTTTTATTTTTGTTGGAAGTTTTTTTATATTGGTTATAAATACGTTTTTAACTCTGTAGGCGATACAGGAGTCTCAACACCAAGGTTATACCACAAGGTCATGGCTTGGTCTTCGATAACTCGTAAAGCCTTCTTTGTGCTCTGCTAAGCGCTTTTCATAACCTTCAATAGTACGTAACTGTTCATGGTACTGATCGTACTCTTGTTTGAGACCGAAGAAATCATCTTCGTTAAGGCTCTTCGCCGCACCTTGAGGCAACCAATTCTGCCAAGCTGCAAGGGCTTCATCATAAATAGCTTGCAACGTATGACCTTCTTGGACCCAACGATCGAGATGCGCTGCGCCCTCTATGGATGGAATTGGACTCACCACAGGTGTTGTGGCTTTCACAAGTGCCTCTAACTGATGTTCTACATCAGATTTACGAGATGACAAGATTTGTAACTCATAATTCAATTTAGATACATCAGAATTGCCGTTATGACGTCTCCATGTAGCATACCAGAACAATGCCATAGATAGGATTAATAGTACAAAGCCGCCAATCGTATAAAGTACAGACTCTAATACTAATAAGCCTGCTAATACGAGTAAAACGCCAATCACTGCAGCTACGCCACTAATGCGTTGTAACCACTTTGGCAAATTACTCGGTTGTGCATCAGGACCATAGCTATCCCGTTTCTGTAACTCGATCAATATCCATCAAGATAAGCTCTAGTTCACGTTCGAGATGCTCTTTTTTCGCCAAATCCTCTTCACTGTAATTTGGTAACGATGCTCCGTCGAGATTGGCTGCTGGCAAATCATCAGAGGCCTCAGCAGGCTTGCGATCTTGCCAATGTAATAATTGATCTTTAGCAGTGCGCAAGCGACTTGCTAAGCGCTCACCTTCAAACCAATTCACATCATCGGCCATCGGTTCATCATCACGCCATGCAGAATGCATGGATCGAGAGAATTCTAATTGTTCTCGCACCTTGAAGATGTACGCATCCCCTTCTTCACACTCCCGGCGCAATTGTTCCCATTTAGCCCCTTGTTGGATGAGGTCTTCAATATCTTGACCATACGTACCAAACGGACTATCAGGACTAAAGTTGGCTGGCATCAAAGACGCTTCCTTTTCTTGCCACAACTGCATATTGTCTCGAGCTCGTTTAATTTCCTCATCGATGCGAAGGAACTCATCACGACTCAAGGCAAGCTCGCTATTGTACTGTTGCATATGCATACGCGCTTCTTCGCTACGGCGATACGTATCCCATGCGCGCAATACCACATCTATACCGTCGCGGTATTCCTTCCACTCTTGCAACTGCCCTTGCAATTCTGCCTCAGTCTGCTCAGTACTGTGAAAGACCTTTTGCAGTTCTACATATTGCGTTTCATGCTCGGCTAAATGGCTTAACTTTTGACGATTTTCTTTAAGCTCATCCATCAACACATTGATGCGGCGTTTACCATTGGAGGAAGCTACTAATAGATCAGTAGCGCCTTTTTCCACATCTTTTACGACCGAGCCTAAATGTTCGCCCCCTTCAGCACCGAAGAAACGAGACCGAACCTCTACCTCTTGTAAAACATCGAGACCTTGTAAATCATCAAGGGTCAATGCAAAAATTCGATTATATGTCTTTTTATCAATACCATGCCACCAGTGTTGAGCTGGCTCCTCATGAATGGCTGGATTTCCTGGACTGTAAAAGTCTAGTTGTTTACCCTTACGCCCAATGTAGTAGCTTTCACCATTACGCTCTACATCAAGGGCACCCGTCATAGGCCCATAAGCCTTATGAGTACCGCCAAATAGAAGTGTGCGCATCCCTTCAAGCAAAGAGGTTTTGCCACTTTCATTAGGTCCATACATGAGCTGAACACCATGATTCCCCGTAGTGAAAGACCAGTCGCGATACGGGCCAAATTCATCAAATCGTATGCGTTTAATGTTCATCGTTAGCCCCCATCAATACAGTAACACCTTCAATTTCACAGCGCTTCAAGGCGCGAAGCAATAATTCATCACTTAACAACTCAGCATATACACCTAAGCGCTTAAACTCAGGTCGTTCTGCCAAAATTTGACGTACCGTCTGTACCGCATTGCCGTCAACCATATCATCATAGGCGCGTAAATAATCCCCTACCACATCGGATAACAATCTACGTTCAGCCAAATTAATGCTAGGTCGCGTATTACACATCATGCGATACGGCATAACAAATATAGACTTGCTTTTCTCTTCACTTTGGGACTCTTGCAACCATAATTTGCGCACACCTTCTTGTGTACACAAGCGATGCAATGGGCCTGTACCTACGAGAACAATGGAAAGCAAGATATTTTTCTTATGTTGTTTACGCAAATTCTCTTTTTTATGGCGTAAAATTTCTAAGAATTCTGCTTCAGTTTTCATGCCTGCAATATCAATTTTGATTTCTTCAAAACGGATAGCACTGGTCTCAATAAATCGAGGTTCGCAATGACCATTATGAGATACAGAGACGAGATAGCAACCCTTAGGGCCTATTTCCTTGCGGTGTAAACCTTGTGGATTACCGGAATAAACAACAAGAGGTTCCTCGCTAAGAACTTGAGATTTGTGAATATGTCCTAATGCCCAATAATCCATAGCCGCCTCTGCAAGATCAGTTAAACTGCACGGGCCGGTCACATTATGGTTTTCAGAGCCTGCACTAGAACCTACCGTCCCGTGCATGACAGCCAAAGAAAACTCATCACGTTCAAAGGCACGGTATTGGCGCGCATAATTGTCACTTTCATTACCATGGCCACAGCTAATGCCGTAAACGCCACCGATTTCTATATTGTTAACAATTAATGGGAAACGTTGTACTTGTTCACTAGAGAATACATGTACATTGTCAGGCATCTGCAATTGCGCCTTCCAGCTTTCAGCAGGGTCATGATTACCTTGCACCATATATACTGCAATGCGATGTTCCGCCAAACGATACATGGCGCGCACAAATCGCACCTGTGCCTCTAGATTATGATCTTCGCTATTATAAATATCACCAGCTATGACAACGGCATGAACATGCTCATCAATAGCAGTGTCAATAATTGTATCAAAAGCTACATAGGTAGCTTCGCTCACGGCGCGATCAACGGCGCGGCTAATACCTGTAGCATATTGAAAGGGTGCCCCTAAATGCAGGTCACCACAGTGTATAAATCGAAATGGCTGCATCTATATCCACTCCTTGTATTAGTACTTTTATTATAGTTATATATAGTAATTACAATATTTTTATTATACTACAAAAACCGTAAAGATTACTTAAAAAAATAACTATCAATCAATCTATCAAAATAGATACTAAAATATAGTATCTCCCATTAGATTTAAACTATACGCCTTACCTGTATTAAAAATGGTCTAAAACCTACTGCGACATTTTTGTTAACTTAAAAATACATTAAGTTGACAATTTATACACGAACGTTTACAATCAAATTGTCAATATTTTATGTTTTTTATTAAGTTAACAATTAGGAAAGCTATTATGGCTTTGCCTACAGATCAACAACCATCCCAGGTGGGAACATACGAAAAAAATTCTTACCATAGCTAATCGTATTATGCATGGTGGTGAAATTACTAAAGAAGAAGCAATCGAGTTAATTCATACATCTGATGATGATACGATGATTCTACTTGCTATGGCCGATAAAATTCGCCAGCATTTCAATGACAACTCCGTGGATGTATGCGCCATTGTAAATGCACGATCGGCAAATGTCCTGAAAACTGTAAATTCTGTGCCCAATCTGCCCATCACGAAACAGGTGTCCAAGTATATCCATTCATGGATGATGAAAGCATCCTCGATGCGGCGCGCAAAAGCTAAAGAAGCAGGCGCTATTCGTTTTTTTCTATCGTAACGAGTGGTCGTAATACTAATAACCCAAACGAATTTAACCAAATTATTCGCGTATTAGACCGTATTAAAAACGAAGTAGGTCTCGAAATTTGCTGTTCTCTTGGTTTGTTAACTTACGAACAAGCTCTCAAATTAAAAGAAGTAGGTGTAACTCGATACCACTCCAATATCGAAACAGCACCTAGTCACTTCCCAGATATTTGTACAACCCATTCCTACGAAGATAAAATGTCTACTATCGATAATGCTCAAAAAGCAGGTATTCGCGTTTGCTCTGGCGGCATCCTCGGGCTTAATGAAACATTAGAACAACGCGTAGAGATGGCATTCGAGCTTAAACGTTTGCATATTGACTCTGTACCACTCAACATTTTAAATCCTGTTAAAAGGTACACCATTTGAAAGTAATAAAAGCATTACGTCCTCTAGATATTTTACGTACCTTCGCTGTGTTCCGTTTCATCTTGCCAAACGCATTGATTCGTACAGCTGGCGGTCGTGAAGTAAATCTTCGTGACTTACAAGCTTATGCTTTAAAAGGTGGCCTTAACGGCATCATGGTTGGTGGCTACTTAACAACTGGTGGTCGTTCTCCACAAGACGATCTCCAAATGATTCAAGACTTGGAGCTAAGTCGCAATTCTGCCCAAGTTTAAATTTTCGTATATACCATTCTCATTTGAGGATGTTGTATAAAAAAATATTCCTAAGATTTATAAATTTTTTTACACATATAAAAAAAGAACCATCTAGTTTGCTGTGCTAGATGGTTCTTTTTATTATCATAATAAATTATAAATGAGCTTGACCATTTGTATTGCCTTCAATAGGTTCTGGGTTTTCATTATACTCTACATTTTTCATAAGGTGTACCGTCTGCCATGTACGCATCTACCTTTAACGTTTCCATGGTGCGATTATATCTACTTATATACACTTTATATCGCAATTCGTCGCCACCCAGTTCATTGACCCGCAGCCACAAAAGCGCATCATAATCACTTTTTTGAACACTGTCATTGTCAATAAATAATTGGTTTCCTGACGCATCTGGTCCAACATAATACCAGTCCGTTGCGTTAGCGGTCCCCCCTATACTGAGTAGCCACAAAAGGGACAATATGGTTAATATTTTCCTCATATGACTGCTCCTCTCATGCCTTAGAGCTGTATACTTTATAAAACTTTAATAGCCATTAAACCTTTATAAAATATACAACTTCTCCTTTATATATAATACCAAAAATTGCCCCATATTTATCAACAATAATTAAACTTAATTATTATCTTTTTTTAGAATTTCAAGAAATTAAAAGAAATTTCTTAAAAAAATTTCATTTTCAACTCATTTTTTTGTTCTTATAATGACAATGTCAAATGATAAATAGAGGTAACAATTCCCTGGTTACCATACGTGTATTTATCTCCCGACAAGTATTACTAACCCCAAACCTACTACTTGTTTAAATACATGGTTCATTTGATATTAATACTAACACTCCCTTACATGAAAAAAAGGACTCCAGTTGGAGTCCTTTTTTTCGTTAATATAAAACTTTAATGAATCTCAAAATATAAGCGTGTATAAATTCTATCTTCTTTGTAATCCACGATAAACTAGTTCAAAAAAATAATTTTTCTGAGCTTCTAACCACTCATCACTCTGAGACCACTTATATTGTTTATTAACAGCATATAGACCGTGTACTAAAAATACAAAAACAGATACCCCAACATCAAACGAAATACCAAGAGATTCTGCTATAACGAGCCCTTGTCGATCTTTTTCACGTCCTATAATGCGTTGTAATACATATTCTGAAATTTGTTCATCTAAAAATAAAGGTAAATACTTTTTATGTCGTATAATACGCTGACATAAAGGCAATCTATCAAAAATAGAATCGTATGCTTCTCTCAACGAAACAGAATTAGAAGCAGCTGATAAGGCTTTAGCTATAATTTGTAAATTATTATTATCTACCATTCCTGGGCGTGAATAGGAAATTGCATCATCCACTAAATCATCAACAATTTCCATGATATTGCTATAGTGTAAATAAAAAGTAGAACGGGTTATACCCGAAGCTTTACACAACGATGTTACTGTTATAGACTCAAAAGAATTGTTTGCTAAATAACTAAGCAAGCCTTCTTTTAACAACATACGTGTCATTTCTTTTCGAGTTATCATATAACCTCCAACATAGACACTTTTTATACAATGTGTCTATTAATAAACATAGTGTTAATTATTGTTGAGACTAGTATACCAAAAACAAGATACACTAGTTCTAGAGATTACAAATAATAATCTATTCAATTAAATCGACAATAATTTAATTAAGGAGATAACTATGACACAATATACTCACATTCGAAAATGCTACAGGAAAATTAACAATAAAAAAAATACAACATTCCTTATTGATCCATTTTTTTAGCACCAAAAGATACTTATCCTGGCTTTGAAGGAACATTTAACTATCAACAAAAGAATGCCTATGGTTGATTTACCTCTATCAATGGACAATCTATTAAGCAATGTAACTGCAGTGGTAGTCACACACACATCTTGACCATTGGGATGATACGGCAATTAATGCTATTCCAAAATCACTTCCTATTTTTTTGTACAAAATACAGCGGACAAAAGAACTTATTACTTCACAAGGCTTTAATGATGTACGCATCATTTTTTTGAAAAGTCTAGAATTTAATAGTATCACATTAAGAAAAACAGGTGGCTCCCACGGCACTCTAGAAATGTATGCAAATCCAGTTCTCGCACAATTAGCAGGCGATGCGATGGGCGTTATTTTTGAAGCAGCAGACGAACCAACTGTGTACCTTGTAGGCGATACAGTTTGGACAAGTGATGTTGAGAAGGCTCTTCTTCGCTTCGACCCTAACGTTATTATTATGAACACTGGATATGCTCAAATTTTAGGCTTTGAAGATAGTATTATTATGGGTACAAAAGATATTGGCCGCATGGTGGTACGCAAACCAGAGGCTAAAATTATTGCGGTTCACATGGATACAGTTAATCATACTGCAACAAGTCGTAAGGATGTGCGCAAATTTATCAAAGGCACCAACATTGAAAGCCATGTAGCAGTGCCTGAAGATGGTGAAACCATCACACTTTAATAGGTCTAAAACAATTAGTACATTATACTACGGCTAATACAAGACTAGTAAAAAATCTATCCACAAACAATAAAAACACCCTCTTAATTCTAATAGTCATAATAACTATAAGATCATAGAGGTGTTTTTTTATCGTAACTTCTAAATTATAATCTATCAAAGGATAAACTATTTTTACTTCAGCCCAACCTAAAGCAGCACGTTTAGCATCGATATCAGCTAAGATTTTTTCAGCTACTTTAGCAGGATCAGTATTTACATACATAACAGAACCTAAGATGTCCTTAGTGTCTTCTTTAAGCCATTTTGTAACAGCATCAGAGCCTTGTGTAGGTGGCTCAACGCAGTGGTAAGAGTTGATACCCATCAAGCGGAAGCCAAGGGATGCATCGATACCTTTTTCGTTGGACCATTCAGGGCTAGACATTGCAAATGGCATTTGTGGTAAGTTAAGGCCTAATTCACCTGCAATACCAGCGAAAATACCGGAAGAACGGGCATTATCTACACATTCGCCAACATGCCATACTGGTGGTTGATCATCGCCCAAGAACTCTTGCAATGCAGGGCTACATTTCTTAATAGCATCTGTATTACAGTAACCAAGTTTCATCAATGGGAAGGATGCACAACCATTTGTTAAGATGATACAACCATTTTTGATAAGTGTATCAACGATATCTACAGTTGCTTTTTCATAAATAACGCGAGGGTTGGAACAACCTACTACGTTTACGATACCACGAACTTTACCAGATTTTAAAGCCTCTGCCAATGGTTTGAAGGAACCGTAATGTTTAACAGTGGATTCTGGAGAGAAACCAACTTCAGCAGTGATTTCATATGGCGGAATGAATACAGGCATACCTTTACGCAATTCATGAGCTTCAAGAGCACGATCCAAGATTTTGCGAGCCAATGCTTTTGTTTCAGACAAGTTAGTATGATGGTGATCGTAACCAATGTGTTCTGCACCTGGTAAACGAGCTGCATCAGATGTAGTAATAACTTTTGTGTTGAAGCAACGTGCTACGTCCATGATAGCAGGGTAAACGTCTTGAACGTCAGCTACCCAGCAATCAAGAGCGCCTGTACCAAGTACAAGTTCCGCACCGATAGCATTACACAATGGAATAACGTTTTCATAACGGTACATACTGGACAAACCAGAGCAGCAGATACCGTAGAATTGGATACCTTTAGCACCGATAGCTTTTGCTTTTTCTAAGTACTCTTCAGAGGCACCAATTGTACAAATTTGGGATACTAATGTTGGCAAGTGACCATGAACAGCGATGTTAACATAACCTTTTTTCAATGCACCGATGTTAACTTTGGATGTACGACGACCACCTTGACCGAACAATGCATCTGTTGCGATGTCCGCTGCTACTACGCCTGTGAATGTGAAAGCAAGACCACAACGCAAGAATTGTTTCATGTTGCTTTCCCAATCGCCATCTGTACCTACACATGTACGATGGTATGCATCAAAGGCTTCATTGTACGCAGAAATAGGTAAGATATCAAGGTTTTTCCAAACTTCACGGCGCTCAGCTGGAGCTAACGCTGTAATTGTTTTATATTCGCCAGGCAATGCACGGCTCAAATCTTCTAATAGAACATCTGCCAAGTCATTAGCCACTTCTTTTAAGGAACGACCTTCTTCAGGAATGTTGAAAGCTTTACATACTGTGCGAATTTTTTCTTCGCCCAAAATTGGGATATCCAATTGATCGTTAGCAGCAGCTTTTAAAGAAATCAAGATTTCGCGAGCATGCGCACCATGTTGTGTTAAGCCACCAGCGGCTGCGCGTGTCATATTACGAGCTACGATAAGGTCAGCATCAGCACCGCAGACACCACGAGGGCTCTTAGGTGTAATTTTACATGGACCCATGAAGCAAACACGACAACATACGCCTGCAATACCAAAAGTACATTGTGGTTGTTGTTTGTCGAAACGGTCAAACACTGTATCACAACCAATTTGCTCCATGCGAAGAATCATTTCGCGTACAGCTGGATCTGGTGTTTGTTCGATAACATCTTGTTTTGTAGGCCAAGTTTTACGATACTCAGCAACGGCTTTCATGTAATCGTTTACGCCATGTTCATGAGGTACCCCTGGTTCATGAGTGTGTGGCACCCATTTATCCGTTGGCAACGCTTTACCATGACTATGGTCATGGTCATGATGGTGATCATGGTCGTGATCGTGATGGTGACCGCCGCAATGGCAATGGTCATGGTCATGGTGATGATGGTCATGATCATGATGGTGATGATGTTCGCCATGGCTGTGGTCATGGGTGTTTTTGTTTTCCACATCTTTATTCATAATAAACCTCCTAGGGGCCTACGTAGGCCAACTAACAATAATAAGAAAACATATTCTACTTTTTATTTTTATTTTTTTAAATCCACCATACTTGTGGGTTTTAAATCCTATCTCCTAAATATGTTTTAACCTAATTTAAGTATATTTTTTTGACAGGGCATTTGTCAATTATTTTTTTGAGAATTTTTTTGACTCATTTGCTTCAAAGAACATTGTAATTGCTATATTTATCAAATTCGATATTTTTCAGTTTTTCTTTCACAAAAGCAAAAGAGGTTAATTCCTGTGAACTTAGGGAATTAACCTCTTTTATCTATAGAATACTATATTTATATATTGTTTTATATGAATTATTATTTGCAAACAGTACTTAATACTCTAACATTCCATCTGTATAATTTATAAGAATTGTTGCATAACTTGAGCCACTTCAGGCAAATGGAATCGCTTTGCTCTATCTGATCTCGCTACAAGAACTAATTGACGGAAACATAGTTTTGATGCTAAAGGATAGAATTTAACTTTATCATCATCGCCCTTACTATTTAATGTGCTTGGCAAGAATGTAATACCATAATCATCTTCTACCAAGGATCTACAAGTATCAAGATTCTCAGAACCAATAACCGCTTTAGGCACAAAGGATTCAGCCTGACATAGACGATTTACCAAGGTTCGCAACTTAAGGCCTTCTCTTATGAGAATAAAAGGGAAAGACCCAAATGGTGCTATCTCATGTATTCCATTCGGTGTCATGAGCGAGTCAGCAATAGCTATAGCTTTTTTATTCTCTACACTAACAGCTAATAAAATTTGCTCATCTAACACAGGATAACTTTCAAGAGCTTGCGAATAAATTGGTGTTGGAAATAGACCTACATCAACCAATCCATCACAAATTTGTTGCTCCAAAAAATGGGACTCCCCTTCTACTACATGAAATTCCCAGGATGGCTCAATTTGTTGAAAGCTCTTCAATGTTTTTCCCAACATATGGTGACCATAGAATTGAGATAATCCAATACGCACATGATAAGCCGCATCAGACCCTTGATTAATGATCGACTGCGTTAAAGCCTCTACCTTTCCTACTAAAGGCATGCCCTCTTTAGCAATTTGTAAGGCTGCAGCGGTGGGTACAACCTTTGTCCGATCTCGAGCAAATAAAGGTACCCCTAATTCAGCCTCAATGCGACGAATACTTTGACTCAATGCGGGTTGAGAGATATATAGTTTTTTAGACGCCTTTGAAAATGATGCCATCTCAACGATGGTACTTATATATTTAATATCCTTTATATCCATAAAAAAACACCTTATAACAAAACATTATTGATTTATCATAAGTATATATTACCACAAAAGAAAGAGCCCTCCACAAGAAGGGCTCTTTCTTTAAGTTTTAAATAATCTCAAGGCAGAAATACAACTGACTCAATATATTACATTAGAGTTTTTAATACATCCAATACTTCTTGAGGTAATTCGTTTTTATGACCAATAAGTTTTTCTACATAGTCATAGCGGAACTCGAAAGCTTTGTGTAATTGATGATGGTATTCACGCACTTGGAATGGTGGTTCAAAACCAGGAACCTCAACATAAGAGAGGTTTTCATATTTATAGAATGGTTTGAAGTCCAATGTACCTTCTACCAAACGTTCCAATAAATCAAGAGTTACCTCTTTAGGAATTTTGTCTTCCAAGAAGAAGCCTGTGTTCATAATGTAGCATTGTACGCCACATTCAGAGAATAATTTTTGTAGCTTTCATAGTCACGAACCAATGGATATGTACGGAATGGATTTGCATATGGTTCGATAACAAGTGCATTTGGATCAACGTGAGCATCCAGCTTTTCAGCAGTAGAACGACGTGTCGCAAGTGTTGCGCCCATTGTAGATGCCAAAACAGGATCATTAATTTTAAGGATTGGTGGCAAAGTTTTATCTTTCATAAGCCATACAATGGCATTAACTGGTTGATCTACGTAGTTTACACGATTATCTGTCCAGAATTGAGATTTAATAGCGCGACCATTATTATTACGCACATCTTCTGCCAATACAACCTTACGGCCATCCTCATCCATAGTTACGCCAACATTTTGTAGTGTTAACAAGAATTCATTAGCCGGATGTTCCACAGGATAGTCTTGCATTTTGTCGAAATATGTAGGTTCAAGAGCAATAGAACTCAAGTCATTAGTATTGATGATATACGCATCGTCATGCAAGATAGAAATATCATAACGACCATCATGCTTTTCATGAGTTAATGTAGATTTACCAGAACCGGACAAGCCAAATACACCGATAGTGTAGCTTTTACCATTTTCAAGATTATAACGTTTCATACCGCCGTGGCATGCTACATAGTCGAAACGATTCGCCAAGGACCATGCCAATGTAAGGGTACCTTTTTTATGCTCACCAAAGTAGCGCATACCAAGAATCATAGCGCAGTTATGAGCTGGGTCAAAAATAGCAAGCCCACCTGGATGACCTGGCACCACATAGTCAGGATCAGAATAGATATAAATATCGCCTTCAGGAATTTCTACACTCTCATTGTAGAATTCTTTTACTGCTGCATCAAAGAACTTGAAGTTCATGATCCAAGAATACAAGATAGATGCATGGTCTTTTGGAATCATCAAATGCGCACGAGCAGTAAATTTTTTATCAAGACCTACGATAGTATCAGCAGAAATCCATTCTTTACCACGGCTATCATAGACTGCATCACGTGCAATATTAGCAAGTTCCACTTCGTCAATGCCTTCATCGCCAATAATGCGACGAGCTTTTGCATAACGGCCTGTAGTTTTACCATCGTTTGTAACAAGTACCTTTGCATCAGCTGGCAAACCTTGCTCGCATGGTTTATATACAGGCATATCGAGGACGATAACACCAGGTTCTTCAGTGGCCAATTGGTACGCTTGTGCCACAGATGTAATAGGCGTTACATTGTTTCCATAAAATGCAGTTTCAATAGTACTGCGCATCTTAGAAAATAATGGGTTTGTTTTAATTTCACTTTGCTTCCAAACGCGTCTTGTCGACATAGTATCCAGATCCTCACCTTTAATATATACGTAATTTCTCTTGTAAAAGTAGTTTAAGATAAGAAAATACTGCCTCGGCAAATACTTTCATTATGTTTTATTGTACCCTTTTCAGACAAATTTGTATACACAAAACAGATGAATTATAAGAAATTAATGCATGCTTATCTCAAATTAGTGCAACATATTTATTTTTTAGCTTTATTAATAAAGCCATCTATTTTACCAATCAAATCATCTACATCAAAATCACCACGCTCTGCGATCATCTTAATAGTAGCCACCTTAGCCATAACCTTTACCATCGGTGTTTTCAATTTCTCAAACTTAGGATTCAAAGAAATCAAATAATCTACCACTTCAGGGCTTTGCTTAATCAAGTTAGATAGCGTAGTCTTTGCATCGATATGGAATCTCCCATCTGCATCGGTAGTAAGTGGTTCTTCATCAACCTCTTCTGCGGCCTCTTGAGCTAGGGATTTATCATTACTATTATTATCTGTATTTCCTACAAAATCAGTCTTATCCCAAGTCAACAAGGTACGAGAGCCTTCAAGTTCACGAATATGAGTACAATCTTGCATCATTTCTAAGACACCAGGAATTTACCATTTTCATCACGTACCGCTGTATAGATAACGTAGATAAACAATCCCGGTTTATTGATCCAGAATTCAGCTTGGTTTTGCTCACCAGAACGAAATTTCTCTACGATTTCTTCTACAACATGAACAGACTTAGCAGGATGACAATTCTTCACTTCACGACCAATAACATTGGCACTGCGAGGGAATATACGATGTGGCGTATCACTGTAAAACTTAACGAGTTCATTTTCATCAACATAAGACAAATCTACTGGAAGATGACGGAACAGCAAATTGATTTGCTCTAAGGTCAATTTGCCTGTCGCCACATCGAGGACTGTATCCTTGCCAACTTGTGCTCCACCTACAGGGCCTACATACTTAGATAATAAGCCTGCCAAATCATTTAGAAACTCATTAGATACTGCACTATTTTGACCAGCAGCATTTCCATTTAATGAGGCTGCGGAATCGTTAATACCTGGCACGACATATAAACCTGGTGCGTTAATAATAGCATAACCGATTTCATGGTCATTTTTACTCATGCGCACAAACTCTTCATCGCTTAATAATTTAAAGGATGTTGGCAATAAAACCTCTAACTCCTTAGAGTTCAAATCACGTAACTTCTCTAATGTTTCTGGTACAGACGCTAAGAACTCTTCGTATTTATCTTCACGAAGCAAAGCATAAGATGCAGAGATAGCATCACGCACGCCATCGTCAAAGGTCCACATAATCCGCGTAGGACGATCAAATCCATGATCTTCAAGCATTGGATATAATTGATTTTGCTTACGAGATAGATGGATACGCCATTGTGCTAAGGAATCGAATACCCCAAGCCAAGGATTTTTAATAAACTTATCTTGCTTTAATAATTCATCCGCTTCAAGAGCTACCTTTTCAACTGCATTAATTTCTTCTAAATAAGCCCACAATGGATGATTCTCTGGGTACTCATTTTCGGCACGCACTAATACACCGTCAAATAAATTCAACAAATCATCCATCTTGTCTAGTATTTCTTCATCCTTATAGACACCTTTCAAACTTTGCTCTGCATAAGCAAATTCATCAGGCGTACAAGTGCCTAACTTTTCTTTTAAAATACGGTTACCCTCTTCCAAGGATAATTTACCGTCTAAATAATCCTCTTTAATAGATACAATAATTCTGTACCGTTCGTTATTAATGTCTAGCTTTTGCTGTAATGGATTCATATGCTTATACCTCCATGGGTCAAAAGACTATTAGTATATACAATATATTATTACTATATTAAATATACATTTATTGTACTTATTTTTGAAAGTAATTTTTCAGTTGCTGTGGATACATTTCTCAAGATAATTGAGCCACAAAATACTTTCACCCCATATAATTAAACCCTTAAGTACTTTCACCAGCACATAAAAAGGCACCCATACAATGTATGAGTGCCTTCTATTAATTTCTAAAATCAATATATTCAGTTTTAGAAGATGCTACTGGATTACCATCGGAATCTGTAGCAGGGGTAAAACGCCATGTAGAAATTTTTTCAACAAGAGCTTCATCAAGGGCCGTAACGCCACTAGATTTTTACGACCTCTATATCCCCTACAGAACCATCTTCATTAATGGTAAAACGCACATCTGCACTATGAATCGAATCGCCATAACCAGCAATATTAATTTGATCTACAGATGGAGTAGATATGGCTACAGGCAATTGGAATGGAGCCGCCAACACAGAGGCTACCATACTAGTTACAAACAATGCGCATAACACAGTACAACGCAACACTTTTTTCATCACAATCTCCTTATTTAGCTGTTACAGCTTGTTTAGGTAGAGTAATTGTCATTCCAATAATAGATTCATGAGCCTTTTTGATCTACACCAATAGCAGGTGTAAACTTCCATTGTAAAATAGCTTTTTTCACCGCTTCGTCAACTGGAGCATAACCAGAAGAACGTTCCACGAATACATTTTTAACATTCCCTTTTTTATCAATCAAAAAGCGTACGCGCATAGTAGGTCTTCTGGTAGCTGTTTGAGGAACCTCAGGTAACTCAGGTTTTACAATTTCCACTTCGCGAGGAGATTCTAAGAACTTAGCTGCATCAGCTGTATAATTACCTAATACGCCAAAAGATGCAACAAGTAAAGCCGCCGCAGTGAATCTGAATAATTTATTCATAATAAGCCTCCTAAAATAATTATTTTGAGTCTATGAATAATATCATACTAAATAAAGATGAATATTTAAAGAACATTTTCTTATTGATAAAATTTCTCATTTATGTTATATTAAATTCAAGATAACTGTTCGGACTTACATATCAGGTTGATATGACAAAAAATTACACAAAGGAGGTTCATCATGAGACGTAGAAAGCGTATTCAAATGAAGGTCATGATGGTACTTGGTATCGTTGCCCTCATTGGGCCAAACCATCTACAATCCCTCATCCACTAAACGATTGTGACCTTAGCAGAAAACCGTATAACTGCCACTAGCCGCTACGTTAGCAGCGGCTATTTTTTTCTATTTAAATTTAGGGAAATATTCTCCACCTTCAAATGATTTCATCATTAAGACAGTACAGTTCCCTCAAACAAGATTATTAAAGTTTTTAAATTTAGTATCTATAAAAAGGAGGTTTATTATGAAATTCAATCGAGTCGTATTAGTCGTAGTATCATTAGCACTTATGTTATTCGCATTAGCAGGCTGTGGAAAAGATGGAGCGCAAGACAGTCAGAAAAAATTAAATGTTGTGGCTACTACCACAATGTTAACGGATTTGGTGAAAGAAATCGGTGGTGACCATGTGTCTGTACAAGGGCTCATGGGTCCTGGCGTAGACCCGCACCTCTACCAAGCGAGCGCCGGCGATGTAACAACTATGTCTAAGGCAGATGTTGTGGTGTACAACGGCATTCATTTAGAAGGTAAAATGGGTTCCATTTTTGACAATTTAACAAAACAAAATAAAGCTACTATCCGCGTATCCGACGCTATTGATCCAGCCACTCTACTCGACTTTGATGAAGAAGATGGCGTGAAAACAAAAGACCCTCATATTTGGTTCGATGTAGCGAATTGGAAACTTGCTGCCAAAGCTGTATATGAAGGTCTTGCTAAAGCAGATCCAGCTCACAAAGAGGATTTCAAAAAACGCTATGATGCATACCTTACTAAATTAGATGAAACAGATGCATACATCAAAGCTCAAGCAGAATCCATTCCTAAAGAATCTCGCGTCCTCGTAACAGCACACGATGCCTTCCAATACTTTGCTCGCGCTTATGGCTTTGAAGTAAAAGGTTTGCAAGGTGTAAGTACTGCTACAGAAGCTGGCACACAAGATGTGAATGAACTTGTTCAATTTATCGTAGATCACAAAATTAAAGCGATCTTCGTAGAATCTTCTGTACCACATAAAACAATCGAAGCCGTTCAAGAGGCAGCTAAGGCTAAAGGCTGGAATGTTGCCATCGGTGGCGAATTATACTCCGACTCCCTTGGTTCTGAAGGCACTGAAGGCGGCACATATATCGGTATGGTGAAAGCCAACATCGATACCATCGTTAAAGCACTTAAATAAACAATGATTTGATTAACTTAATTAAATACGACAAAGTAAATTTACAGGTCTGGTTACAGTTCGGACTTAGGACTTAGATAGTTTTTAAATTTACTTTTGTTATTGTAATACAAGTGCTACTAGCAATATTAGCTAGTAGCACTTATTGATAAAAGGAGGTCTCCATGGAATGGGCCGTTGAAGTTGAAGATATGACCGTAGCCTATACGACAAAACCCGTATTATGGGACGTAGATATGAAGGTACCCATCGGTTCCTTAGCGGCCATCGTCGGCCCTAATGGAGCCGGCAAATCTACATTATTAAAGGCCATGTTAGGCCTATTAACAGTTATCTCAGGTAGTGTTAAGTTTTATATCGACCACCACCTTGCAATGGACAAAAAGGATTACAAGAAAATCGCCTATGTACCTCAAAGCGGTAGCGTAGACTGGGACTTTCCTACTACCGTATTAGATGTCGTACTTATGGGCCGCTATGGTCATCTAGGTTGGTTCAAACGACCAAGTAAAAAGGATAAGGAGCTGGCCCTCTCCATGATTGAAAAAATGGGCATGAGCGACTATGTAAACAGGCAAATTCGTCAACTTTCAGGGGGACAACAACAGCGTGTATTCCTCGCGAGAGCCCTCGTACAAGAGGCAGATATATACCTCATGGACGAGCCTTTCAAGGGCGTCGACAAAACGACGGAGCACGCCATTATCTCGCTTTTACAAGAAATGAAAGCGCGCGGCAAAACGGTGATCGTCGTACACCACGATTTAAATACGGTACCTCAATATTTCGACTGGGTAACGATGGTCAATAAACAAACTGTTGCCTATGGACCCGTGGCAGACACCTTTACAGACGAAGCCATCGAGCGCACCTACGGCAAGGGGGAGGATTGTATGACCATACTCCAATCCTACACGACACAGATGGTATTGCTCGGTACAGCTCTCTTGGGCCTTGCCAGTGGCATTGCAGGCACCTTCGCTGTACTGCGCAAGGAAAGCCTCATCGGTGACGGTCTCTCTCACGCGGCACTGCCTGGTGTAGTCATCGCATTCTTGCTGACCGGTATAAAAGACATTGAGGTACTCATTATAGGTGCTGCCTTGTCCTCTATCACTGCGGCATGGCTCATTACCATCACCGTAGAAAACAGTAAAATCAAATTCGATGGTGCTCTGGCTACTATACTATCTGCTTTCTTTGGTCTTGGTATGGTTCTACTCACCTACCTTCAAAGTCTAAACAATGCAGGTCAGGCGGGGCTTTCAAAATTTATATTTGGACAGGCCGCCACCATATTAGCTCGCGATGTGTACATTACATCGGTGGCAGCGCTCATCATTATCGTTTTAACAGCCTTATTTTGGAAGGAGCTAAAGCTCATTTCCTTCGACGTAGAATACGCTAAAACTTTGCAAATTCCCGTCACCTTTACACTCATTTTATATCGATCCCTATTGATCATGACCATCATCATCGGCATTCAATCAGTAGGTGCTATCTTGATTAGCTCCCTACTCATTGCACCGGCCGTAGGAGCCCGTCAGTGGACGAACAAGCTAGGTACCATGTGTATACTAGCAGGATGTTTCGGTATGGTATCTGCTATGGGCGGTACCATTTGGAGTACAACAGTACAAAAACTGCCTACAGGTCCTGCCATCATCGTCATTCTGTCGGTTATCGTACTGTTGAGCCTCATATTTGCACCTAATAGAGGCATCTTGTGGCAATATCGTAGAAACAAACAATCAAAACAAGCTTTATTATCAGAAACTGCAAAGATAAGTCCCGCCGACTTGCAACAAAAGATATATAGAGCGGAGAGTGCACAGCCTCGCATAGGAGGTGCCCCATGACAGTACATACAGAGATTTTACTCATCGCCATTGCAGTATCTATCGCGTGCGCTATCCCTGGTGTATTCCTCGTGCTACGCCGTATGTCCATGATGGCCGACGCCATTACGCACACCGTATTCCTCGGCATCGTGCTCGCTTTCTTTGTAACGGAAGACTTAAACTCGCCCTTGCTTTAGTAGGGGCAACCGTAGTCGGCGTAGGAACGGTATGGCTTACAGAGATGATTCATAACACGGGCCTCGTCAACGAAGACGCATCCATTGGTATCATCTTCCCCCTTCTATTCTCCATTGCCATCATCCTCGTCAGTCTCTACAGCGGCAACGCACACCTTGACGTAGATACCGCACTTCTAGGGGAAATCGCGTTCGCCCCATTCGACAGATGGATTGTAAACGGTACCGACCTAGGTCCTGTATCACTATGGATCTCCCTTGGGGTAGCGGTCATCAACCTCGTATTAGTTATGCTCTTCTACAAGGAGCTACAGCTATCTACCTTCGATCCACTATTGGCAGGGCTCTTCGGCTTCATGCCAGCCCTCATCCACTACGTGCTGATGACAATGGTATCCCTCACTGTGGTGGCTTCATTCCAAGCAGTAGGCGCCATTCTCGTTATCGGCCTCATGATCGGACCTGCGGTTATCGCTTATTTATGGACGGACTCTGTGAAAGCCATGCTCACTAGCAGTATCATCATCGGCATTATCTGTGCCGTTATCGGTACGGAAGTCGCTTTCACCCTAGACGTATCCATTGCAGGCGCTATCGCAACAACGATCGGTCTCGCCTTATTAATTGCCGTTATTGGCACGCCAAAGACAGGCTATATTGCAACCTATCTTCGCCAGCGCCACTTGCGTCGTCACTATCGAGAAACGATGATGCTCTGCCACATCTATACCCATATGAACACACCTGTGGCGGCCATTGAAAATGGTATCGGCACCATTCACGAACACTTGAACTGGAAGCCAGACTATACACACCAAGCCGCATCACACCTTAAGAAACAAGGCTTGTTGTATGTAACAAATGGGTACTATATGCTGACCGATAAAGGCGTGGCACAAGTTAAAGAAATTATTTAAATAACCATATGAATTTTGGTATACACAATAACAGGCAAATCCATATAGTCTAATTACATTAATGGTAGAAACTTAATATTTTTCCCAACAAAAAAGAAGCTGAAATCAATGCTGCACTGCAAAGATTTCAGCTTCTTTTTTATAGGACCTATTATATTCAGTTTTATTGTAAAACCATAATAGTTAATCCCTACTCATTTCTAAGCACCTAAAATACGATTCTCATTTGGTACCATTTGGCACCACCGTGATCAGACTCTGATTCGCCTTCATTTAGAAACCCAAACTTTGCGTAATAGTGAATCTTTTCTTCCTTACAGGTTAAAATGACGCCCTTCCGTTTTTCCTCTCTAGCCAAGTCTATGAAAGCCTCTATCAACTGACCACCTACACCACGGTTGCGATATTCTGGCATTGTATTTAGACCAAAAATCATCTGCCATGCGCCATGGGGATTATGCAGCGAAGCATCGGCGAACATCTCATCCGTCAAGATTTCATCATCTGTTACAAAACCATCTATAAAACCAATAGGTGTATCACCATCAAAGGCAATTAAAAACTGCCCTGCATAATGATCTAATCGTTCCTTAAAGGCCTCACGAGGCGCCGCCTCAGCAGGCGGGAAACAAGTTGCTTCTATATGTGTCACTAAATTTAAATCAGCAGTTGTCGCTTTTCGTATTAATATATCCATATCCTTCTCCATCGTATCTACATATCTGTTTTAGTATATACTGTTTTACATAACAAAGGCTACACGTAACTCTATGTACGTGTAGTCTTTTATTAACAATTTGATCAGTTAATTGCTATGCAGATTATCCGACCACTTATCTTTTTGTATATTTCGGCACATTACGATATTGCATTGGTAAGGAGTTTTCTTTTACCTTAAACCCATGCTTCTCATAAAATGGTGCATTCTTGCTATCACCAATCATAACATTAATGTACAAGTAAGACTTATATGCCTCTTTCACCATTTCTAACAAATGACCAGCAATACCTCGGCCATGATAATCAGGATGAACCAGTACATAATTGATGAAACACACCAACTCACTATCATCCATGACACGAATAAGACCAACCAAACGGTCACCATCCCATGCAGAAATCACACGAGAGGAATTCATGAGCGCCTTGTGTAGACGGTCAGGATATTTACCTACCACCCAACGGACAGATAGAAATATATCTGCAGCTTGTTGAGGCGTAAAATTTCTTTCTTCAGTATACGTAATCGCCATAAACTCCTCCAAATGATTACTTTAACTTTCGCATCTCACGAATAAACGCCTCTGCCTCTTGCAGGTTCTTAGGAAACTCAAAATAAATACATTGCTCTTGTCCACAATAAGGATTACGGAAATCATAACCGCTCAACAACAAATACTTGATAATCTTCCATTCTTTATCATTAGATTTTTTAGGAGCTTTGAACTTCTCGTTCACAAAGTACATCTTACCTTTACATGTGGGACAGGTCTTATTGGTATTAAACAACTCGTAGTTTGTACCCTCCGACAAGGAGATCCGGCAGTTTACACATACATTTTTATAGCCCATAACTATTTACTCCCATACGGTTTATGTTGAAAGATTTCTTTTACAACCCCTTCACCAACAACATTTCCGCCTTCCATGATAAGGAACTCACTACCTGCTTGTAGAGCAGAATAATCTATGGTTTCATATACTGGTAAAGCGTTAGCTTGAATTGGTTTATCAAAAATGCCATCTTCGCCATCAATAAAGTTTACACCTAACAACTGTTCAGCACACTTTATAACAAGATGAGGGCAATACTTTCCATTATTCAAATTCGGTGGAGTTCTCCTCTTCTTACTGTAGAAAGTAACTGTGCAGCAAATAGTAAAATCTAAATCGCTCATATTAGGCCTCATCAACTACATATACCATATCACCTGTAAAGTATATGTTCATTATACAATATACGGGATTTCCTTCTCTGCATAACCAACCTTGGAGTACAGCTCGACCCCAGTTATAAGTCTCCGTAATGACCTCAAACTCACTTTCACTATAATCCTGCTGATACTGAGGTAACTCAATCCTTTTACCTGTGAAAGTATCTAATATTGTACTATTAAAGACAAGAATTTCTAGATCATCAACATCACATTTCTCAAATATAATCTTGGCCTTATGAGTTTGTTCAACACCATTCTCATAAGAAAAAAATATAGTCAAATGTAAAGATTAAACTACCATCTACGTATTCTATTTTCTGTACCCTTGCATCGTGGAGAGAATATTTGGGATACTCGCCAAAAGACCTTGTCGTTTTCATAGGACCTCTATTTTCAAACAACTGTTTAAACCAAAATCTATAACTTAAAATCAGTATACCAATTTTTTTGTATAACATAAAAAGGGGCTGTAACCAAACAGCCCTCAATCATTAATATTTAAATACCTAAAGTAAAAAAACCTCTTTATAAAATGCTATCATGTCTTTTTGCATATTTCGCGGACCGAGGGATGCCCAATCTTTTATAATAGTCAGCTACTATCTCTTGATGATTCTTCAAGAGGTCAAATTCAATTATATACAAACCAATACTTGTTATAGAGTATTTTCCTATTTCAATTACAGTTGATTCGTCATCTTCAGACAGATCTTCACCTATAGGAAATTCACCATCTGGATATGAATCAATAGTATCATCGTTATATTGCCAAAACTTTTTAGACCAAACGATAATATCTTTTCCATATTCTTCTATCATTTGCTCGTAAAACTGCACCATCTCTTTTTCTGAAAGCACCTTACAATTAAAGCCTTCTAGTAAGAATTGTCTCTGTCTTAATCGATTTTTTAGCTCTTCTACTTCAACACTTTGTACATCTTGATTAAAGTTGTCGACACCTAGTTCTTTTATAATATCTAAATATATGTCACTAACTAAAAATTCTTTTATGGTCTCCATATCCTTATCTCTTTAACAATATTGCTACCTTCCAGGAGAAGGAACCATATACCTGTTTGCAAAGTAGAATACTCTATAGATTCACAAACTGACAATATATTGAATCATACTAGTTTATCAAAGATGACATCTTCACCGGCAATGAAGTTTACATTTAACAACTGATTACCACCCTTTATTACAAAATGAGAATAATACTTTACGTTATTCAAATTCGACAAAGTGCTTCTCTTTTTGCTGAAAGAAATAACTGTACAGCATATAGTAAAATCTAAATTGATCATTTTAATCCTCAATTTAGCAAATTAACCTCCAATATCACTATAACGATACCTTATTGATATACCTCAAATCCACAACTTTCTAATTTTTTTACATAAATTCATCTCAAAACTTTTAACATCATCCCTACTAATAATAATAGCTAGATTTTTTTCTAGCACGAGAGCACCCAACATAAAATAATCGATATGCACAAAGCACACTATAAATATAGTTTTCTCTTAAACAAGCCTTTAGATTCGTAACATTATTTCTATTATTATATTTATCTATTTTTATCTTTCAAAAGATAAGTATAGTAAGGATTAGATTTATTTTCTAAAGCAAAAAAATGTCTAACTCTTTATTAACCTCACTATTAAATATTGGATATGTATCTGCCTTTTAAATCTGCACATTTCATACCAATTAAGCTCTCAATGTTTCGTATTAACATTTTATAGCTATAATAAAATGCTTCAAATGTATCTAACGTAATATCTATATAACTCCATACTTCAAAAAAACTTTGACATATTAACGCTTAAGGAGCCATTACCATTTTTCTGCAACAAATATAACTGTATCATGACTCTCTCCTTTTACACCATGTTGTGTAGACACTTTTGGATCATTCAGGTAACTTGATAGAAGATTTACTTCTCGTATCTTAACACTTTTAACTAACTCATAATCAGGATCCTCAGTAACCGCTAGATAAAATTCATCTCTAATGAAATCTTGACTTCGACAAACTGAGAGAAATGCATCAATATCTACTGAGGAATCATTATATGTATCAATAATAGTTTTTTTAACAAATCTTTAATAAGTCTTTTATCAGAATGTTGCTTTATTAAGTATTTATTTGAATTAAAGTATTTAGCTTTATTACGTATAATTTTAAAAATACTCCCATAAAGACCTTTAATACAATCTTCTACCAGTTTATCAACCAAAAAAACAAAAAAATGTAGTAAAAGGTCTTTATCTCTCAAATCTTCTTTTCGTCAAGATATCTACTGAAGAGTATTTCCTTGAAAATCCGTACTTTTTCCATCTCTGAATAAGCATCATACAAATTCCCTACACCAATACTATCAAAACGTTCCCTATTCAATAAATACAGCACTAGTGAATTTGTATATTTCTTCTTAATAGAGTTAACTAATTCAACCACATCATCTACAATAAAAAAACTTTAGGTTGAAAATCCATTAACTTGTCACTATTATTTTCATAAGGATACTGAATGAAGTCCTCATCATTATATATATTATTTAAAATGCTAACAATTTTAGGAGTTGTACGATAATTTTTTATTCAAACTAATGGATTTATTTAAACGTTTAAATTCAAGCTCAAACTCTCCATTATAATTTTTTTATATCTGTTGCATTCTATCTCCAAGCAGATATAGCTTACTCTTAGAGCCTAATACTGATGAATAAAATAAGTGCAATATATCTGCAGAAGTATCTTGATATTCATCAATAAATATTAACTGATACTTATCAACTATTTTTTTCTTTATAATAGGGAAATTATCCGCAAGTAATCTAGCAAAATAAAGTAAATCATCATGTCCTAATTTACCTCTATAAAGTGAACTACATTCCATTTCATTATATGAAATACTATTTATATTTGCTCGAATAGTCTCTAAATTAAGAGTTCCAAATTCAGCCCTATACCTTTCATTACGTTTTTTTCCCAAGTATCTTTTTTTGATTTCGATTTTTCTATCTGCTCCTCAATTTGACTCTTATAAACTTCAATAAAAATCTATTATTAAATCATGCGAAAAAAACTACTTATAAAAATGATTAATAAAGTTATGTATTGTACCAAAATAAACTCTATTACTATCTATACCTTTTTCCCAACTCCAGAGCAGCACGGTTAGTAAATGTAATGCACAAAAATATTATTATGTATATATTTTTATAAGATATTCTTGGATCTCTTGTTTTGATGCACGTCGTTTTTTTCCACTACCAGCTGGAGCATTTACTAAGAAAAATATTATCTGTTATTTCATTAACCATTTTAAACCTCTAGCAATATAATCAGGAATCATACGTTCAACATAGTTATTTAGAATTACAGAATACATAAAATCTACTTTTATTTCCAGAGGTAGATAATAAGATGTCACGAACAGTCAATAAAGTTTCTTGAGTAACTGAAGAGTTATCTTTTTTTGGGGTATAGAAAATCTTATCTTAGAAACACTCTTTTTTTAGCTATCCATTCACATTTTTTTAAAAACAATTAGAAATATCTATGGAGAAATATTTATTAAGCATGGCTTCTTCCAAAGTTCTAGCATATCCATCCACATTAGTTTGAAAGCATATAAAAATTAAATCATCAAATATATTTTTCACTACTATTATTCCACTTATAGATATCGGATACTTTAGGCCCATTACAATCATGATTTTTTTAGAGTAAAAAAATATTTTTATTGTTGCATTTGTTATTTTAGCTCCTTTTATCTCTGGAACTGTTACTTTATCCTTTTCATAATCTATATCAGTTATAATAAGTGATTTAATTCCTAACATTTTTAATAAGTTTTTCATAATTTTTTTAGCATATGCACCACCGACTTGAATAAAAAGCAATATATTGTTGACTCAAATCTTTGTATTCCTCTAAAGTCATAATCTTTTTTTATAAATAGACGTTCAGTATCCCCTTCATAAAAAAATAACTTTATCTGCAAATACTATTTCTGAATATCCAATCTCAAAAAAACCAATCAAAAAAATTAACTAGTACAGTATCCTCGAATATTTGTGATCCCTTCAACTCTTCTAACAATAGTGATAAATCATATAAATTAGACGTATAATTTTCTGCACGTCTAAGAATACGTAAGTGAGAAATACCTGCAGCTCGAACGATTTCATTTGAATGTGTCGTGACTAAGCCTTGAGCTTTTTAATTGATACTGATTAATCAAATATTTAATAAAGACATGCTGCATTTGTGGATGCATATGAGACTCTGGCTCTTCTAAAAAAAACATATTGACTTTAAGTGGATCTATACTACGTTCATATTCTTTAAGTTGTAAGTGTATATAAATTAAATTACTATATCCAAGGCCTTGAGAAGACTCTCCTAAAGAATATCCACCAACATTATAGGTTGCACTTGTTATCCGTTGTAACAAATCACTAATATCGTCTTCGGTAACTTGCATATCCAACATTAACTCACCAGATTTTCCTCCATTAGTCTGTTCCAGTGCATGGATTGTTTCACTTAATGACACCAAAGACATATCCCGAATAGTATTATCTATTCCTTTCTCTTGAATTGGTATAAGCAATTCATCTGGAAGTTGTTTAATTAGGTTATTCCAATTTTCATCAAGTTTTACCATTTTAATCATTTGTTTACTTAACATATGCGAATGATCGGATTCATCATCATCTAATGGTCTGCTAGCTTTTATAAAACACAAATTAAACAACTTATTAAATGTATTTACATCTTCAAACTCACATTTATTTCTATAATCTTTATCACAAAAAAATATGCAATAGGAATTATTGATTTAACATAAAAACTTACAAGTAAATTCTTCAAATATCTTTCTTTAGTTAAAATTCGATTCTTTAAAGACTCAATTGGTGAAGCGGTAAATTGTCGCTCATCCTCCTTAATAGCATCAACTCTATTCTTTAGTTTAGTATAATTATCTATTATTAACCTTATAAATCTAGACCTATTTATTTCATACTCATATAGAAAATAAAAATCATTTTTTTCATAATCTAAATCCATAATATAGTCAGCAAACATTTTTAATATCATCATTATTAGAATCATATGAAACATGGATTTTTAATACTAGTCGTATTTATGAAAAGTGATGGCCCAAATTCTTTTTGGAAAAAGTATATTTACAAATTCTTTTCTCCACTGATTCCTTAGAAGGCTCCTTAGAAAAAAATTATAAAATATTGGATAAACACACGTTATCCAGCATTTCATATTTTGAGCAGGAATATCTGATAAAGCATAATTATTTTTTTCAGAAGAAAAAAACATTTTTTTACTAAAGTAATCAAAGAAGTTTTGCCACTATTGTTAGCTCCAGCCAGTATAGTAACAGCTGAATCAAAAAGTTAACTCTATATTTTTCAAATTGCCTATAATTTTTCAACGATAATTCGCTCTAATTTCACAATACTACACTCCCTTTTTAACTATAATCAACACATGTTCTTCATATAAAATTTTTATAGCGCAAACGACCTGTATTGTTCTATACAGATAAATAAATTTCCACGGTCTATATTCCCTTACAAGTATATCTTTATTAATTTTGCCCAAAAATAAGACTTCTAAACAATTGATCAACATAAGTATCCCACATCGTACTTCTATTACCCTCAATATGTTTTTGCTAAAAGTCTATCAATTTCATTATATTTAAGAATTAATTTTGAAATTGCAATCCGTACTATTTTAAGCTCACTATCCTCATTCTTACAATATTCATATAATGGGGATAAACCTGCATGAACAAACTCATTTCTTTTTTTATAAACATTATCAAGAATCTTTGCAATTTCCATTTGTTTTTCTATCAACAGAAATCAATTTTGGTAGAATAGCTGCAACGCGTAATCTCTTTTCATTTTTTTCCAGCTGTTAATAAAGCCTCTGCCGATGTTGTATATAGTAATGTTGCCAGATCATTATCTTTTTTCTTCAAATTGAAAATGCTCGATTCAATAGAACTAAAGAATTAACAAATCTTTTAGTAAGCTCGTCCTCCCGCTCTATAAAAAAATTCATTAAATAGTTCTGAAAATATAGTTTGATGTTTTTTTCTTTATTAAAAAAATTGTAAATCAACCTTACATTTCGGAACGCCTTTGTTTGTATAGCCATGACCACATCTCCATTCATCATTAGACATTATAAGAACATGGTGATTTTCCTCTAACCCATCTAATAATAATTTTTTTAAAGAAAATGAAGTGTTTTCTGTCGTATTTAGTGCCCAATATAGTTGTTGAATCAAATAAATGGCTCGAATCGCGATAGTTATAGCATTCAACTTCACATGAGAAGTTTGATTCTCCAGTCTAATAAGTAGTAAGTTGTGTTTAAAAAAATCTCTAGATCTACTTCGTTTAGTATGCTCAAACATAGCTTTACACTTATCATAATCAATTGACATGATTTTAGATAAGCGCTTATATATTGTCTGTTCATTTTTTGGGGCTGGAATTACATAGAATTTTTTATTCTCAAAACTTATTACTTTATTTAACTCTGATCCATGTAAAGGAATAATCACAAAATGCTCTCCCTTACTTTTTCTCAAAAAGTAGTTTTAATGGAATTAACTAATGAATCATAAAATGAACTAATGTCTGATGGTATAGATTGTAATTCTAAGATACTTTTTTTCAACCACTGAATAGGTTATATCTAAGTCTGGATATTCAAATGAACATACATCCTCCCATACAGCCTGTAACAAATTCACAAAGAGTTCGCAGTCATAATCTAGTTCGGAATTATTTCTGCCTGATTTAAAGTAATAATTTAAAAAAAATTACTACATATTTTTTTCTGCTTTTTCTTTTTTTCATACTCTCTACTCACATTACTCTTATTCATTTTTATACTAAACTAACTCACTTAGTTATCTATGATTATATATTTTCCTCGAACTTCAAATTTACCTCCACTACTTAAGACAAAAAGCCTCCCATCAAAACAATGGGAGGCTTTTTATACACTTAAAATTCAATAACTAACTCCCTTTAAAACCTATTCTTTTACCTTTCAGTTAAAGTTAGCATTACTCAAAAGTGCAGTTAATGAATTTAAAATCAATATTTCTTATTATTTTATTCCCACTCAATTGTAGCAGGTGGTTTAGATGTAATGTCGTACACGATACGGTTGATGTGTTGTACTTCGTTTACGATACGACGGGAGATTGTGTCCAATACGTCGTAAGGGATGCGCGCCCAGTCAGCAGTCATGAAGTCTGTTGTTGTTACGCCACGCAATGCCAATGTGTAATCATATGTACGGAAGTCACCCATAACGCCTACAGTACGTGTAGATGTTAATACTGCAAAGTATTGGTTGATGTCGCGATCAAGACCAGCTTTGCAATTTCGTCACGGAAGATGTAGTCCGCATCACGCAAGATGTCGAGTTTGTCTTTCGTGATTTCGCCCATTACGCGAATTGCAAGGCCAGGGCCTGGGAATGGTTGACGCCATACGAGGTAGTCAGCCAAGCCTAATTCAGAACCAAGTTCACGCACTTCGTCTTTGAAGAGGTTGCGCAATGGTTCGATAAGGCCTTTAAAGTCTACAACTGCAGGCAAGCCGCCTACGTTGTGGTGAGATTTAATAACTTCTGCTTCACCAGTACCGGACTCAATAACGTCAGGGTAGATTGTACCTTGTGCCAAGAAGTCAACGGAGCCGATTTTACGACCTTCGTCTTCGAATACGCGGATGAATTCTTCGCCGATAGCTTTACGTTTAGCTTCTGGATCTTCAAGACCAGCCAATTTATCTAAGAAACGTTTTTCTGCATCGACGCGGATGAAATGCATGCCGGAATCTTTGAAAGCTGCTTCAACTTCATCGCCTTCGTTTTTACGCATTAAACCATGGTCAACGAAGATACAAGTCAATTGGTCCCCAACAGCTTTAGAAATAAGAGCTGCTGCAACGGAGCTATCTACACCGCCAGACAATGCTAACAATACTTTGCCATCGCCTACAGTGTTACGAATTTCATCAATAGCAGTTTTTGCATAGTTTGCCATTGTCCATGTGCCTGTGAAACCACATACTTCATACAAGAAGTTGTGAAGCATTTCTTTACCATGTTCAGTATGCAATACTTCTGCATGATATTGCATAGCGTATAATTTGCGTTCTTTATTTTGCATAGATGCAACAGGGCAGTCTTTTGTATGCGCAATGATTTCGAACCCTTCAGGAACTTTTGCTACATAGTCAACGTGGGACATCCAAACAACTTGGTCTTCGTCCAAGCCTTTGAACAATGGGGATGTAGTGTCCACTTTAGTAGGTGTTTTACCAAACTCACGGTTGTCCGCAGATTTAACTTCGCCACCCAATGTATGCGCCATAAATTGCATACCATAGCACATGCCAAGAACTGGAATACCAAGTTCAAAAATCTCTTTTTCGATTTTTGGAGAGTTTTCTTCATACACGCTGTTAGGGCCACCTGTGAAGATGATACCTTGCGGTTTTAATTCTTTAATTTTGTCCAGCGCTTTGTTGTATGGATATACTTCGCAGTATACGTGATTTTCACGAACACGGCGCGCGATCAATTGATTATATTGACCACCAAAGTCAACAACAATAACAAATTCCTTGTTTTCCATGCCTTCCTCCATATGCATCTATTTGTGAAAGTATATTCACTATTTTTTAATACCCTTACATTTCTGTACTGGCGGTGCGTTTTCTCGAACAAAACGCTAAATTTCATTACATTTCATTATACCATACGAAGTATATGGACTCCATATATTCCGTATGAAATTTATGATTAATATTTTAATGTTCGGATTTTAGTTTTACTCTATACAAAACTCAATACAATGAGATGCCCTGTAAGAGACTCTACCCTTTCAAGAGACTATTCTTTCTCAGGCTCACGTTTAGACATCTTTACCGCACCTACGGGACAGATTGAATAACAATCGCCACATCCGATACACCCTTTACCTATGTTAAACCGAGTCTCTCCTTGGGTGATGCATTGAACAGGACAATCTACGGCACACGCACCGCACTTAACACAAGTATCATCTATATTAAACTTTAGATTTCCCATTCTACATCACCTCCTATGGGTTTAATAAAACTAACTTAGCATTCGCTCTAACAGCAGCTAAAGCAATGTATTACCTGTAATACACTTTCGAGCAATGCCTCACTATAAACCGACTGGAATACAAACCGACAAACAAATATATATAGTTTTTTCAGATACTACCAGTTAAAAGTATTTATTTTTAACTGGTAGTATCTCAGATTTACACATATCGAACACAATCCAAATTAGAAAGATTTACATTTAACTGGTAGTATCTCTAATTTGAGATATGATTACTGTTTTTTTAGTAATTCATTGTTATACGCAATGGCGGAATAGATTGCTTTGGCCACGCCATGATGGTTATTATCTGTCGTCACATAACGCGCTGCTTCTTTAATATTTGGCTTCCCATTGCCCATAGCTACGCTAGCACCTGCAAAACGCAGCATGGATAGGTCGTTTTCACTATCCCCTAAGGTCATGACTTCATCGGGACTAAATTTCCAGTGATTTGCCAGTGCTTCTACAGCGGTTCCCTTTGTGGTATGTGGTAGTACGAATTCAAGATTACCTTCACTAGAGAGCAGTACATCATAAAAGCGTTCACGACCTGTACCATCATGAGACATACCTTGATATTCATCACGCAAATCTTGTAAGATTCTTTGGCGCATAGGCTCATCGCCGTAAAAGATTTGCATCTTCTCAGGACCTTCATCTAAGGCTTCCATATGAGCTAGTAAATCAGGCACCATAGTTCGTGTTGCCAAGATAAATGGGCGGATATTAGGTCTAAAGAAGAAATTAGACTGTTCTACTTCACACTCAGACATCTTTGTATGCGCTGCTGCATCACCTTCGGCCAAGGCATAGTGATCATGGGTTTCACCAGGTAGATGTCCTTCTGTATCAGCAGATATATGATTATTCATTACGCTATAAGAACTCTTTGTATTACTGTCATCGCCTCATTACGTTCATCTACACAGGCACATAAGCGTTCAGGTGTAATACAACGAGACGGCGGATACATGCCAAAGATTTTATCTTTCACATAGGCCTCTACATAAACGCCATAGGTTAAGAGTTTACGCAATAAATATAAGGCCTGTACTTTATCAAATGTTACATGGAATAAAGTGCGTTTTTCATCTTTATCCATTACATAGGCACCATTGGTACACATAAAATAGCGTAAGCATGGCAACTTCTCGATGACATCGTTCATTTCATTCCAAGCACGACCAGAAGCGATGGCTACACGAATGCCACTTTCACGAGCGGCACGAATCGCCTCGATAGCCTCATTAGGAATTGCTTTCGCATCATTAACCAAGGTACCATCTACATCAGATGCAATGAATCGAATGGGTTTATCGCCGGTGAGACCTATATAATTTTTAATTTGTAAGGTTTCAGTTGAGGACATAAAGCCTCCTTTAATACGGTATATAAATGGATAGATATTATTTTCAATCAGTAGTACAGTAATAGTTACAAATATATCTGTTAAAAGAATACACAGATAGTATGTAAGACATAGATAGTATATAAGGCATAGATAGGAAGTGAAACTATATGCGTATCATAATTGATCGAGATGCAGTTTGTGCAGCCGATGATGCTAGTTGGCATCGCGAAGAATTTATCGTACCAGATGATATATCCATAGCCGGTTTATTCGAATTTCTTGAGCTTAAGTACATTCCGGTCATCGCGGGAAATAACGTGGTCTGGACGCTCTATTATCACGACCGTGAGTTAGGTGCCTATTTCACCAAGATTCAAAGTTTTATCAATGGCAACATCCCATTATCGTCTATTATCAGTAATTCTGAAGGAGGCAATGAATTTTATCTAAGATATTACAGCTCACCCCATCGATATAGAAAGCACTGTATTAGCATTAATCCCTTATCTAAATGCTAGTTGGTAAGATTGCATACAAATAAAGTTATTTAGATGCATTAAATTCAGCTACTTAGATGCATTAAATTCAGCCACAATCTCTTCTAATACTGCTGGGTTTTCTACCAAACTTAATAATGTACGACCAATAATATTGGCTCCATCAAGGATTGTTTGTTCAATGGTTGGTTCTAGCATAGCGGCTGCGAATTCTTTAGAGTGGCATACTTTATCGTCCCCAGCAAGTCGTAATTTAGGGTGGAACGCCGCACATTGATAGCTCACATTACCGATGTCTGAGCTGCCCCCAATATCTGCTGGGCCTGGCTTAAATTCAATGCCCATATCAGTCATCACCTCTTCAATGAGAGTAGTACCGCGATGGTTTTGGTTCATATCATCATAAGGATTGCCATAGAACTCTACATCTACTGTTGTACCAGTACAAAGAGCAGCGCCTTCAAAGATTTTTTTGATTTGTTCAGATAGGCCATTTAAATATTCACGTTCAGTGTGACGTACTGTTACCTCTAACTCGCCAAACTCAGGGATAACATTAGATGCAGTACCACCAGCAATGATCCATGTGCCGATGCGCGTTTCAGGTCGCACTTGTTGGCGCATCATATCCATCGCGTGAATAGCAAGTTGTACTCCGTTTACCGCATTAATACCGTTCCAAGGCTCACCTGCTGCATGGGCTGGTTTACCATGATACTTAGCACGGAAACAGTCTAGTGCCAAGAATTGTGAATTAGGTCGTGTTTCTTCACCATCGAGGTGAACCATGATAGCTAAATCATAGTCTTTAAACACGCCTGCATTGCACATATCCACCTTGCAACCTGTGGCTTCTTCATCAGGTGTACCGATGATATCGATGTCCATATTGAAAGCAACGCCGTCTTGTTGCATTTTGCGTAGCGTTAATGCAGCGAGTACACTCAGGGAACCACTGGCAGAGTGACCACATGCATGACCTACTTCAGGCAATGCATCATATTCACAGAGGATAGCCAAGCGCCCCTTTGGATTATCTACTTTTACAGCAGACGCCTTAAACGCTGTTGGCAGATTACAAAATTCATAAGTTACATCCATACCATATTTCAAGAACAGCACCAATCGTTTTTACGGTCTCAAATTCATGACTAGAAAGCTCAGGATTCTTAGCTAATGTATAGTTAATAGCAAACGCATCAGGTGCAAATCTTTTACAAAGATCTGAAAAGGTATTCGTAAGAGACATATTACCTCCATGTATATATCCAAATTATTGTAAAGAATTTTAGTACTCTACAATAAAGAATAGAAAACTCATTTACTCTTAATTATACAATGTTATTGCCTATTATTGTAAAATTCCGTACAATATAAACAGAATTTGATAAATCATGTATATGGATGTTTGAGGAGGTTTCTATGTTTAAATTCAAAAAGTTGACAGCCATCGCCCTCGTAGCGGTAGCAGCAATGGGTTTATTGGCTGGTTGTGGTAATGACAAACCAAAAATGACACAACAAGAGGGTGTATTGCGTGTAGGTTCTGAAACTACATTCCCACCATTCGAATTTACTGAAGGCGACAAATACGTTGGTTTCGATGTTGATTTGTCCGAAGCAATTGCTAAAAAATTAGGTTTAAAAATGGAATTCAAATCCATGGGCTTCGATGCTTTGATTCCAGCAGTTCAATCTGGCGATATCGACATGATCGCAGCAGGCATCAATGCTACGCCTGAACGTGAAAAAGCATTGGACTTCTCCGATGTATACTTCGATCAAGGTGGTTTCATCACAGTTGTTCGTAAAGACAACACAACAATCCATAACATGGATGAATTAGCAGGTCATACTGTAGGTGCTCAAATCGGTACTATCCCTGTTGAAATGGCTCAAAAAATCCCTAATACAACAGTAAAACAAATTGATTCCAATGCTAATATCTTCATGGAATTGAAAGCTGGTACAATCGACGGTGCTATCATCGATAACGCAGTGGCTATGTACTACCTTAAACAAGGTGCTGACAAAGACCTTAAACTCGTAGGCGAACCTACTAAAGCTGAAGGTACAGTTCTTGGCATGAAAAAAGGCAACAAAGCTTTACAAGAAGCTGTTAATAAAGCTCTTAAAGAACTTAAAGAAGACGGCACTTACCAAAAAATCTACGACAAATGGTTCGGCGATTACAACAAAAAATAATATCTATCTCTATGAACTAGGATAAATATGACCCCTCTGAAAGACTTCAGAGGGGTTTTTTCCTCTTTTGCGGTCTCTTACGTTCGTTATATAATAAATATGTATTCTATAGTAAATGTAATTAATATAAAGGAGGCCTTATGGCACAGTACTTTACGGAACGCCTAGAAAAGGTCTTCCACATGATTTTCACATCATATAATCAAGAGATGGCTCAAGAAGGCTTACGCCAATTAGAGCTCATCGTAAACAATCAGCAAAGCCCTGAGCAAACGAAGCATCAAGCCTTGCGCAACGATATGACTACCTCTCTGGAAAACGAAATTGACACTAAAGAGGACGCATTAAAAATAGCAAACAATCCAGAGTCTCGAGAGATAGCTGATGCATATGCTTTATTGGCTCGTATCTACGGAGGTCCACGCTTTACGTGGGAGGAATCTAATTTCCCTGAAAATAACATGCGTACCTATCAATGCTTGCACGATAGCATTCGCCGTTGTAGTCCTATCGGCACCTTACAAGCATTGCGTATCAATGGAACCATTACGCCTACGGTTGAAAAGGATATGTTAATATCCTTTAATGATGCATTTCATATCGTTTACGACTACGCTAAACAAGGCGATGCCTTTTGCCAATACATTATAGGTAATGTCTTTTTCTGGCGCGATGATGATCGCATTAGCCTAGCTCGAGATATGATTACACCGCCCCGCCTAAGCTTGGCAAAACGGATTCAACAAAGCTTACAAAAAGGTTCTATACAAGAACGCATTTCAACCTTACAAGGCACTGTTTCAGACGAAACATTACAGGAAAATGCTACTACATTCGCCAAAGAATGGTTTAACAAGGCCCTCAACAATGGACTTGCCATGTTCCAAGGCAATTTACGTAACATCTATATCGACGAAGGCGATTTGATAATGCGCGCCGTGTAGCTTTAACGGCTGCTGAGCTAGGTAATCCAACCATGATGCTCTACACGGGCCTAGACTGTCACGAACATGGAAAATTTGAGGATGCTTTCACATGGTTCACGAAAGGTGCCGCCTTGGGCCAAGCTGAAAGCACAGCCGAATTAGCGGATTATTACTATCACTTTTATGATACGAAAGAACTACGCCGCCTAATTCCGTATAATCCTGTAAAAGCAATCGGCCTCTACCGTCGCGCAGCTACTAAGCATTTTAGCGACGCCGGCTATGCTGCATTGCAAGCGGCCTTCGGTTATATTTTCCACATAGGCCACCTTCCTCTCGACTGGGGTCTCATTGCAGACTTAACACACATGGCAGCCACAAAAGAGCGTTTTATGTTCTCCTTACCATATATTGGTTATATGCGAATCCATGGCTTAGGGGTAACGAAAAATATACGTTTCGGTGTACAATCCTTAACACGTGTACTAGATGAGGAAAAGCGCGCATTAGAAGAGGAAGATCGTGTTCTCTTCTATGATATTACACGAGCTTTAACGCGAGTTGCCTTAGGGTATGCCTATGAAAAAGGCTATGTCACAGGCAAACCGGATTTAGATGCCGCTGTAGCCTATTACGAAGAGTCTCATCAATATATACTATCTCACAAGGCAAACCTTGATGAAGAGCTGAAGGATATCCCTATCGATAATGAAGCAGAAGAGCGCTTAGCAGCCTTCGAAGAAATAGATGGCCATTGGCACTATAAAGAGGGCTTTACAGAGTCTACCTCAACAGTACGGCCTGGTCACACTGAATGGCCTCAAAATGCAGCTCGCTTATCTGTAAACATGGATGACTTCTTATGGGATACCACCTTATATGATTGGCAAACCATCGAGCATGCTTTAGAATCACAAGAAGAAATGAAACTGAGCTTTTACAATCATTTCCTCTCCATACCAGACAAGCTACGAAACATCTTTAAGCTAGATGTAAAGCGTATGCCACGTGATACGTACCAAGTCAGAATACATGGCTATGACCCTACAGAAGGTCAAGAGATGATCTATCGAGCACTATTCAAAAAAGAGAATACCATTCAGCTATTAAAAGACCTCTACGATACGCACCAATTACCTGCATTAGGAGATAACTGGTCCATCGAAACGAACGAGGAAAAACCAACTTGGCATTATGTACTCGATGTAGATCAACAAGCATTCCTACTTGAGGAGTACGACGATGCTAACGCAATGATACAAACCGCATTACAAGGCTTAAAAGACAAAAAGTACGAACAAATTAATGTCCGTACCCATGACTTTATTGGCCCCTCCTATTTTATTTTCAGAGGCAATCACGCAAATCCTTTTAGAGTGCAACTCTATCTGAAAGAATCCATGCGCCACTCCATCGACAAGGATGGTAAACCTCTCGATACACCAGGCAATACCTATTTATTTGAACAACAGTTAGGTAACGAAGTATCCTTAAACTACTGGATTCAAAAAACAATCAACACCTTGGAAATACCTGAGCTAGATAATTGGAAAAAACTCAGTGTGCCTAAGGCATTACAATAAAAATGACCCAGAACATAAAAGGAGCTAGTACATAATGTACTAGCTCCTTTTTTATAACCTATGAACAAGCTAAACTATTATAAATAATCATGAGGGTAGTGTATGCGGGAAGCCCCTATAAACCTACATCGACAACGCCATGATCATAAGTTTCTTCTACAGTTTCTTGTACAACCATATCACTGCGATGTACCTTATCAAGCATCTTAGAGCGTGCTGTTGTAATGGCACTTTCACTATGTTTACCACCACGCCAAGCAAACTTAGATGTACCGATTGTATATTTCAAAGTTGCATAAGGACCACTCAAATGATGAGACGCTGTTTTATAACCCGCATCAAGAGTAAGATGTGGTGTAATATGGAATTCTGCCCCCACTTAAAGCCTTTAATAGCATCGCGTTTAGGTAATTTATAATACCCTACTTTTACAGCCTCTCTACCACGCCAGTTATAATAGTCTGCATAGACACGAGCCCATCTAGCATTTTTAAATGTTCGAGCATAGCCAATATCATAACCTCTAGCTACAGTATTTTCACTTAGAGCCCAGTGATTTTCATAATCAACCCTAGCATAATCATAAAGACTTTGATCAGGATCCATTCCATATGGATACAATCCTGTAGGATCATACCATGTATCAGTTCGCCCATGAAGGCCTATATATTTTCTTTCATTAGATCCTAAATTTTTATAAATATTGGCATGGAATTCATTAAGCCCTACCACATATTCTAAGCCACCACTAACACGTTTATATCCATTTTTAAATGCATGGTCATAGAATGCATTGACACCAACGTAAGCATGCTCACTTTTACTAAGGCGACGATACCCTACACCAACATTAGCATTTACACCTAAGGACTCTTCCTTATCTGTTTGCCCATTATATACCGTAAACGTCCCTGCAGGTCTAGCTGGAACCCAATAATTATTTAATTTATTAGAGGATATCTTTTCTCCACTGCGTCCAATACGACCTTGTACAAAGACAACACTTTTAGCATTTTCATCGTAATGGGTTATAGGTTGTAATGTCTCAATGTATAACTTGTTGAGTTCTGTAGATTTGGATTTATCAGAAGTCCCCACAATAGGATGATTTTCCCAAGACGTAAAATTATGGAAGTGATGGCTACTCGACTCTTCAGAATCTTTCATGCCAACACCGACTACGATATCTGTACGATCCATCCAGCTAGAACGAACTGCTTCATGCTTAGCCCCATTCACTTCTGTTGTAGAATCTGCAATACCTTGGCCATGCCCATTTTGTACATCTGCTGCAAAACCTGTAGCACTAAATGCACATGCTACAGCACCTAAAACCATTGCTTTTATCATTAATGTCTTGCTCATATAAATTACTTTCCTATTATTACATGTCTTATTTAATATCTATAATCTAAACTACAGTGGTATTATAGATGATCAATTGGCGCCAAATAATCGTATTCAATGTCATCAAAGGATTCTACAATCATGTCTTGACGACGTACCTTATCTAGCATTTTAGAGCGAGCTGTAGTAATCGTATCATCACTATGCTTGCCACCCCAGAAGGCAAATTTAGATGTACCTAATGTATATTTAAGAGTACCATATATACCTTTCGACATATTATTAGCATTGTTATACCCAATATCTAAAGATATATGTGGTGTCAATTGTAATTCAGCACCGATTTTAATGCCTTTATAATGGTTAGCATTTCGTGCAGTAAACCACGGCACAGACCAATGACCTGGACGCCCCCAATTATATTCTTGTTTATGGCTAAATCCATTGCCGTTCCAACGATACCCATTTACATAGGCACGAGCCCAACGTGCATTTTTTTAAAGGACCTTACGATCCCTATTTCGTAGCCATCTAACACGCCACCACCTACATAGGTATTATAATTTTCACTAGGAATGGTATTGTATGGGAATGTATCTGGATAGCCATTAGGATACAACCGTTTAGGATATGGATTACCGCCACCGCCTTTTACGAGTTCCTTATCACCAAGGCCTCTATACACATTGGCATACACTTCGTTGAGTCCATTCACATACTCTACACCACCGCTGATACGATTGTAATTTCCTGTGAAAGCACGATCTACAAAAGCGTTAACACCTACATAAGCATGTTCATGTTTACTAAGAATACGATAACCAACACCTAAGCTACCAACCGTTCCTAACGACTCAGATGTTTTTTCATCTGTATTGATTTCCGTAAAAACATCAAACCCAAATGGTGACATTACAAGGTCTGGAGTGAAATAACCTCTTACCTCTTTAGAGGAGATTTTCTCACCACCACGGCCAATACGACCTTGTACGAACACAACGCTCTTAGAGTTTTCATCATAATGGGTAATAGGTTGTAATGTTTCTATATAGGCTTTAGTGATATTCCCGTAATCTGATTTTGTATTGTAAAAGTTATTATTATAATCACTAGGGAACATCCCCTTGTGTGAATCAGATGAGCCCCCAGTTTGCACACCTATAGCAATATCTGTTCGATCTAACCAATTGGAACGAACCGCTTCATGCTTAGCCCCATTTACTTCTGTAGTAGAATCTGCAATACCTTGTCCATGTCCATTTTGTACATCTGCTGCAAAACCTGTAGCACTAAATGCACATGCTACAGCACCTAAAACCATGGCTCTAAATACTAACTTGCTTATCATATATTACTGTCTCCCCACTAGCCTTTATAAGTGATCATAAGGTACTACCATCCAGAATTCTTCATAGGTATTACCTACTCGCATCGGGCTGCGATCTACTTTATCTAACATTCTAGCCCGTGCATTGGTAATAGTATCATCACTATGCTTACCACCATGCCAAGCAAACTTGGATGTACCTAATGTATATTTAACAAAGCCATAGGCACCACTAGAATTGTTATTGTCTGATGTATACCCTACATCTAGAGAAACATGTGGTGTAAGTTGTAATGTAGTACCAGCTTGCCAGCCGTGGCTTTTACCAACATTAAGAGTTAAGGCAGGACCTTCACCATGTGTTGTGGCGCCTAAGCCATTCCAATGATAAGCACCTACATAAGCACGTGCCCAGCGAGCATTCTTAAAGGTGCGTGCATAGCTTACATCATATCCGGACAATGCTTTTTGAGACTTGTAAACTGTATAACCTGCAGTGCCACCATCTAACAAGAATTCAAAATAACCTTCATATAAAGGTACATTATAAGGTTCAGATTTTGTACTATTTAATCCCTTATAGATATTAGCGCGAACTTCGTTAAAGCCAGATACATATTCCAAGCCACCGCTAATACGGTTATATTTTTTCGAGAAGGAATGATCATAAAACGTATTAACACCTACATAAGCATGTTCATGTTTACTGAGAATCCGATAGCCTAACCCTACATTAGCAACAGTTCCCAATGATTTAGTATTATGATGTTCTTCAGGTCTATACCGTTGTTCGCCTTTTTTAGTAACTGGATTGTATGGATACCAATATCCCCCATTGCCACCAGAGAAATAGCTAGCTTGATCCTCTTGTCCGCCTTTACCGATGCCACCTTGTACGAATAGAACTGATTTAGAGTTTTCATCATAATGGGTTAAGGGTTGTAATGTTTCTACCGAAACTTGAGCCCCTACCTTAGATTGGGTACCGACTATAATATCTGTACGATCCATCCAACTAGAGCGAACCGCTTCATGCTTAGCCCCATTTACTTCTGTAGTAGAATCTGTAATACCTTGGCCATGTCCATTTTGTACATTTGCTGCAAAACCTGTAGCACTAAACGCACATCCTATAGTCCCTAACACCAACGCCTTAATAATTATGTTTCTTCTCATGACTTATACGCTCCCCCTCGTTTTGCATAAGAAATAAAACCACACAACACTGCCCGTTCTTCACGTTCATTTCATGGTTAATTCATCTTCATTATAGGTATGCTTGTTTCTATAGTCAATATAACTCCTTATAGTTAAACGACACTTAAAGATTCTCTAAATCATTATGTTACAAATTGATTTCTATTTTCAGGCATAAGAAAAAGACCACCCGCAAGCTGGGTGGTCTTTTTTCTGGGGAATGAAATTGTTATTTGAATAAAGGCAAGATTGCGTTTGCTAAACCAGTAAGTGCAGCCAAAATTGCTTTAACGATAGTTGCTACCATTGCTCTTCCTCCTTCTCATATAAGCACAATAACTAAACTAACTATAAACATCTTAAACTAGGACATTAAATCTAATGTGAAATGAGTAAAAATTTACACATTAATTTCATGAGGAAAATGACAATGTCACAATTAATACGATTAGTTATATGAGAAAGATAGTATACAATGAATTCATAAATTTCTATAAATTTTTAACAACCTCTGCACAACGATGGCAAAGTGTAGGATGTTCGCTGTCTTGGCCTACTGTATCGCGGTGGATCCAGCAGCGTTCACATTTTTCAAGTTCAGATGGAGCAACTACTGTCGCTACGCCTGTTTCTTCGTCTTTTACAGCCTCTGCTGGAGCAGCGCCATTTACGATGTGAGCTTCGGATACGATAACAAGTTTAGCCAAGCCTTCTTCACCAAGGGCGTTCAATGCGTCGAATGCAGCACCTTCAGCATATACTGTAACAGATGCATCCAATGGGTGACCGATTGTTTTGTCTTGACGAGCAAGTTCCAATGCTTTTTGTACAGATGTACGCAAGTCTAACAATTGGTTCCATTTATCAGCCAATTCTTGGTTGAAGTGTTCAGGATGACCTTGTGGCCAATCTTGAAGCATAACGGATTCAGGCATGCCTTCTTCTTTAGGCATGTACTTCCAAACTTCTTCTGCTGTGAAGGAAAGTACAGGAGATACCATAGCTACCAATGTTTTCAAGATTTCATACATTGCTGTTTGAGCAGAACGACGAGCTACGTTATTTTTGCTTTCAGCGTACATAGTATCTTTCATTACATCAAGGTAGATGGAGCTCAAGTCTACTGTGCAGAAGTTATGAATTGCATGGTACAACATGTGGAATTCATAGTTTTCGTATGCGTCAGTAACCTTTTGACGTACTTCTTCTAAGCGCAACAATGCCCATTTATCGAATTCGGACATATCAGCATAAGCCACTTTGTCAGTATTTGGATTGAAGTCATCCAAGTTACCAAGCAAGAAGCGGAATGTATTACGGATCTTACGGTATACTTCGGATAATTGTTTTACGATGTCTTTGGACAAACGTACGTCTGCTTGATAATCCGCAGAGGATACCCACAAACGCATAACGTCAGCGCCGTATACGTCGATGATGTCGCTAGGTGCCACTGTATTACCTACAGATTTAGACATTTTGCGACCTTCGCCGTCCACAACGAAGCCATGAGTCAATACGGAGTTGTATGGTGCTTTACCAGTTGTTGCTACTGCAGTTAACAAGGAAGAGTTGAACCAACCGCGATGTTGGTCGGAACCTTCAAGGTACATAGCACATGGTACATCTAAGCCGTTAACTTCAAGTACGCCAGCCCAAGAGGAGCCAGAGTCAAACCATACGTCCATGATGTCTGTTTCTTTTTTGAACTCATCATGACCGCAATGAGGACATTTAAAACCTTCAGGTAACAATTCTTTTGCACTGTGAGCCCACCAAGCATCGGAGCCTTCTACGGCTACTTTTTCTTGTAATGCTTTGATCGTATCATCGTTGATAATGTGCTCGCCGCAGCTTTCACAATAGTAAATAGGAATTGGCACGCCCCAAATACGTTGACGGAAATTACCCAGTCACCACGATCGCGAACCATGTTGAAGATACGATCATGGCCCCATTTAGGAATCCATTGTACTTGATTGTCGATTGCATCAAGTGCTTGTTGACGATATCCATCTACAGAGGAGAACCATTGTTCTGTAGCACGGTAGATGACAGGGTTTTTACAACGCCAGCAGTGAGCATATTGGTGACGCAAGCTAGATTTATGAAGTAATGCATTGTTGTGCGCCAAGATTTTTGATAACAGGCACTTCAGCATCGTGAATTTCTACGCCAGCCAATGGGAATTCAGTATCGCCATAACGGTTGTCGTCTACTTGTTTAGTATAGTTACCAGTTTCGTTAACAAGGGATACGATAGGAAGTTCAGTTTTGCCTTCCTTGTTATAACGCATAACGATGTTAAAGTCGTCTTCACTGTGTGCAGGAGCTGTATGTACGCAACCAGTACCTGCTTCAAGTGTTACATGGTCGCCACACAATACAGTAGAATTACGTTCAACAAATGGATGTTTGAATTCAGCCAATTCTAAGTCTGCGCCAGAGAAGCGATTTACGATTTCATAGTCTTCGATACCGATATCTTTCATAGCCGCATCAACAAGTTCAGTAGCCATCAAGTAGTATTCGTCGCCTACTTTTACCCAGCCGTATTCAAGCTCAGGGTTAACGGAAATAGCAATATTTGCAGGCATTGTCCAAGGAGTAGTTGTCCAAATAACAGCATATGCTTGTTTTGGATCTACGCCAGCTGGCAATGTTACCTTTTTCTCAGATACGTAAGGGAATTTTACGTAAATGGAGAAGGATTTTTTCTCAGCGTATTCGATTTCTGCTTCTGCCAATGCAGTTTCGCAGTGTGTACACCAGTATACAGTTTTAAGACCTTTATAGATGTGGCCGCGTTTTGCCATTTCGCCGAAGATACCAAGTTGTTTAACTTCAAACTCAGGGCGCAATGTCAACATAGGGCGTTCCCTATTCGCCCTAATACACCAAAAGCGAATGAAGTCTTGTTTTTTGAGTTTCTACGCATTCTAATGCATATTCCTTACATTTGTTGCGCAAATCTAATGGCGCCATTTCATGACGGTTAAGACCAGTATTTTTAATAACCGCATGCTCGATTGGCAAACCGTGCGTATCCCAACCAGGGATGTAGCGAGTATAATGACCAGTCATTGTTTTGTATTTCATGATGATGTCCTTCAACGTTTTTGTTGAGGGCATGACCGATGTGCAATTTACCGTTCGCATATGGAGGGCCATCATGCAAGATGAATGGTTTTTGCGTCTTTACGCAATTCCAAACGTTTTTGATAAATTTTGTTGTCTTCTCAGAACTTTAAAATTTCTGGTTCGCGCTTAGGCAAATTGCCGCGCATTGGGAATTCTGTTTCAGGCAAATGTAACGTCTTACCGTAATCCATGATGTGCTCCTTTTACATAAAAATCGCCCGCCCCCTGAAGGGACGGACGTAATATCCGTGGTACCACCCTACTGACCTTCGTTACTGGTGAAAGCTTCGCCCTGCTTTTCTTTGATTGTCAGACCATGCTAGCGCATGACTGTAACACATTAGGCGAGCTAGTCACGTAAACAGTGAAAGCCACTTAAACATATAACGGTGTTCACCGGCGGCGTTGCTGCTTGCTCCAGCTGATCCGCAAATCTCTAGATTTCCAAACCTTTCAGCCCATGAGTTTGGTCTCTACTAAATCCGTCTGAGACGTGCCGTCTTTTTTTCAACGCAATATTCATATAATAGATAATTATAGGGCTCCTAGACCCATATTGTCAAATAGATTCTACTAAGTTATAGTTATTTAATTAGAGTAATTAGAGTAATTAGAGTAATTAGACTAATTATAATCTCGCTCTAAATCAGGAAATCCAAAAAGAAGCAAAAATCATACCAAACTATTTTTCCACATACCATCTGACAATTGTTTCATTTCTAGAGACAAACTTTTTCAAGTTATTATCTTTTTGTATCTAAACTAACAATTACAACGCTAATTTGTTCCGAGGACATCTTATATGTTTCTAAAGAAATTAGTTTAAATCTATCAACTTCACGTAACATAAGAATATGCTCAACAAATCTAGCATTTGGAGATTCCCTTTCATTAGAGAATCTACATCACCACCTGTAAAAATAGTATGTATATCATTATTAAAACGGTCGTTAGCTAATAAATGCTCTAACTCAGCAAGATTTACCTTTCGATTTTTTTATAGGAAATAAAATCTCTTTTTCCTTACCTTCGTTTATTAATTGTCTATAAAGAGCTAACTTTTTCATATCTCCTATTCGCCAAAGTATCAATATCAATTAATTTTTTTAATGTTTCTTCATCACCATTTTGAATCACATCGTAAATCAACTTTAGCGAATACTCTGGAGTACTCTTATACGTCATATTTTTTATACGCCGTATCCAACGCCTACTAAAGCACAAATTATCACTAAAATAATTAATATACTTTTTAAACATACCAACCTGTTTTAAACTTCATTAACATTTCATCATTCCTTTCAACCACACATATTGCCTAGATTTATCTAATTAATGTACAATATATCATAAATAACATTTTATAGATAGTTTATATTTGTAGTGCGAAAGAGAGGAATACTATGAGAAAATTATCCCTTATGATTCTTAGTTTATGTATGTTACTACTATCTGGGTGTGCCACAATAGATTCAGATGTAAAAATTGATAGTGATGGTAGTGGCACTTGGAATGCTCAAATCAATTCACAAGCTGGCCCATTGCCAAAAAGACTCTATTACAGAAATTATAAATGAATACAATATTCAAGACTATACCATCAAGGCTCTTGATGATCAAGGAAAAGAGATTACTGTAGATAATGGTGATGAAACACCTTATAATGTTTGGACTGTTAACTCAAAGTTCAACAACGTTGAAGAACTTAATAAAGTTAGAGATGCTATGACGTTAAGAAATAAAAACCAAGGGCCTTTACTTGCCTTAGAAAAACAACTCTGGTACTTATATTGTAGATTTAGGAACATCTCAAGGCAAAAACAACAGTTACCGTATCTGGTGAAATTGATCCAGCAAGTGTTCAAACCGGAACACTAACAGATAAAAATACTGTTACCTTTACGCAAAAACAGTCATATTCTGTTTTTATTTTTAAACCAAGCCACGGTTGGTTATTCTATATTGGCATCGGCGTAGCTATTGTTGCTGTCATTGGTGGTGGCTACATTTTCTACTTACGTCGTAAATATTATGGCGATGCAGCATAAGGAGAGCATATGAAACGTAACTTTATAATTACACTATTACTCACTTTTACGATGCTCTTCGTAACTGCATGTGGTAGTGATAATAATAACAAAAACAATAATGCTAACAGCAAATTTGAAGGCACTTGGATTGCTTATAATAAAACTAATGATAAAGATGATATTCAAGAATTAATCATTGAAAATATCGACGGCCAACTATTAGTATCTTTATATGATTACTCCTATTATCCTTTAATGGATTATTTTTCTAGTGGTCTTGAGGAAGCCGATGACACTAAAAATGGCGGGGATACAGCTCCTGCCAATGCAGACTATCTCTTAACAAAGTCTAGTGATTCTTTACACAACAAACTTACTGTTGCTATCGACAATAAATTAGATGTAGGTCCTAAACCAATTATTTATAACGAAAAAGATGGCACCTTAGTTTTTCGACAAAGTAATCTTCAAAAAGCAATCTGACGATAATTCTGTTCAAGCCTATTTACCAGCCTTAAAAGAAGATATGAAAAAACTTGTTGTGGAAGAACGCAAAAAAGATACATTTGGTAGTTTTAAACCAAAGCCAACAATTCAATTTGATTTTTCCTTTAATGATTCTATTTTAGATACCGCAAAAATAAGGAGATATGGCATATGAAATACATTCTTAAACTTAGCTTTAATTATGGTTATGCTGTTATCTACTATTATCATTGTAGGCTGCGGCAAAAGTGAAAGCGAAAACAAGTATCTAGGAACTTGGGTTGGCTATGATGGCAACAATGTTATGTACCGTATAACATTCCAAGAAAATGGCAAAGAATATATGGTAACAGAAGATAAACTATTTTATAAATCAGAGAAAAACTACCCTAGTCCTCATGGAACTCTCTTCCCATCAATTGATGATAGTGTAAAAGCAAGCTCAATAATACGTATAACATCAACTTTATTCTTCAAAAAGACTCTCGGACAACAACAGCTAGAGAGATTACACCTCAAAATGAAAAAGATGATAAAGAAAAAGATAAGTATAAAAACCAACTTAGCTATGATGAAGGTCGTACAATCATTAGATATATTGAAAAAGACAATACGTTATTAATTAATGGTATTCGATATAAAAAGAAACATCTCCAGATGTAACTAATGATATTTTTAAAAGCAAATGCAAAAATGCTAGACGTCTTGAATTAGAAACAAAAATTCCATAAATATGGTAATCAGTGCTATTTGATCTAACCACAATCTTGTCATCATAGATAAAATCACCTTTGATGATAGTATATTAACTAGTAGTAATAACACTCAAAAGCTCCTACATTAAGTAGGAGCTTTCTTTTATAAAAAAATATATTATTTATATGACTACATCACACTTGTCGTTAGTAATCGATCTACCAAGAACCACAGCACAAAGATTGCACATAGTAATCCTGCTGTAAGGCCTGTGGTAGGTGTAGCATCAATCAAACCAATTTCATGAGCCATTTGCTTTGTGAGAATAACGTGCCCTGTTGGTAATCCAAAACGGTTTGTATGGCTTTCACCAGGAAGAGCCATTAACACTAACAATATAATTGTACCAACGACAGGAACGAGTCCCACAAAGACAATTCCGCCAGAACGGCCTTGATCGTGCAAGCGTCGTACTGCAACAGCTACGCTAGGGATGACCATAACGACGGACATAAGTACAAGAATGACTAGCCCGAAGCCAACGCCAACCACACTAGAGAGCGGACTGATATAGCTCAAGAATGCACAAGTAAATAGAATGGCTACAAATAGCAATTGATACACCAAAAAGAAATTCCAATATTGCTACATGGCTAGCACGCCCTTCAAAGTCAGCGTATTTATAAACAAAACATTGTTTAAAGTTTTCAATCATGCCTAGACTATATTTATCTAACGAAATGGGTGCTTTACGAATACGTCCACAGTTTGGACAGTATCGTTCACTTTTTAACACCTCGTGTCCACAATAGGGACAAGGTCTCATACTAAACTCCTTCCATTCACAGCAGGAAACAGTGAAGCTCATAAAGTCCTGTTGTTCTTAACACATATAGTAACTTAGATATGTTGTAACATAACCATATCTATATTTTTAAATTCATCTTGATTTCATTTTACTACAAAGTGTTATATTGTCTATAAAGGAGTTGTTAAACTTTTATAAAATAAAATAATAAGTATGCTATTTGATACAGGTTAATACTATATGTAACCATTGGCATTAATGCCATACCATAATATATCACCGATAGTATCACCAAAGACGATGGATTGGAGAACAAAGATGGTAATGCCCATAACCCAGTCTTGTTTTCGAGATGGAGTTGCTTCAAGCCCTGTAGATTCACTTATATTCCTAGTAATAGGTATATAGGCAGTTCTTTCACCGTAACCATTCTCTCCTTCATCGCCTCGTTTCAATTCATAGTTCAAGAATATAAAGAAGCCTATAATGGGAATAAAGGAGATCAGTTGAGTCCAGCCGCTACGGCCAATATCATGCATACGTCGCGTTGTGATGGCAATATTGGGAATCACAAAAAATAAAGTGACTAACAACCTAATCGTATCAATAATAGACTCGAAGTTATAAAGACCAATACCTTTACAAAGAATGGCTACGCCCCCTAGTGTTCCTTGAACCATCATCATTCCAGCCATGAATCGCCAGTATTCACTACGGCTCGCACGACCTTTAAAATTGGCGTAGTTTTTGATGCCTAGCACGAAGGCATCGGTATAGTTTAAATCATATACATTTACAGATGCCATACTAGTCCTCCTCAAACTCTTCAAAACCTACGATTTTCCAACCGTTACCCACATTATATAAACGTACTAACATAGATGGTCTGTTATCTACAAAGTCCACTCTATATCCGATATAATCCACCGTTACATCATCATCAATATCTTGAGATACATAGTCTAATTGTATAGATTCCACAGCAGAACGTTGTTCCTTTGCCTTAGCCTGTTGCCAAAGATCAAAGGTGCCATATCGTTCCATTTCACGACTGCTCAACTCTCGATACGCACTATGATAATCCCCATTCGCAAGTGCTTGGTAATACTCTTTTACAACTAGATAACCTTCTGTTGTAGCAGAATCACTACGTAGTAAACGGTTTGCTTTTTTGGTGAAAGCCCCCTGCCCCAAGTTACCAAAGGCTGTTTCTTCTACCATATAATTATGCCCCATCATAGATGTCCCTACACTGCTAGTAACCCAACCTAAAACAAGGATAGCCACGATGAATACACCCGAAATGGATTTCTTTTCCTTTATACTTGGTTCTGAAGATATCTGTTCATTAGTTACGTTTACTTCTTGTGTTGGAGCCGACCGCTTACATAATAGGTAGAGCAAAACCAACCATCCTAAAATAGGAACAAAGACAAGAATCATCAATGTTGGATCATTGTTGGAATCACGCAACCGTCTTGCTACTAGCATAATAGTCGGCAATGTTAATAATACCGTCAATGCAGTCAATACGCCGCCCCCTAAGGATATAGCATATAGAAATCCATAAGGTATAAAGGTCGCAAGACCCATTATGAATGTAACTAGACCGTATACAAAGGTCATAGCGCTTATGGTAAGCCAAAAATCGGCTGTCGTTGTTCGTCCTTTACCATTTGCATAGTTTTCTACTAGCTCGCGATAGAGGATTTCATATACTCTCTGTTTCATAAAACTCCTACTATATTTAGATATGATACAAACTTAGATAATCCTATTATACTATGCTTTATCAAGGCAAACATTTCATTTCTTCTTCATTAATTTTTACTCTATACTAATAATATATTTTTTTACAACTAAAAATTCGTGCAATTAAGTTTTGTATAGGAGATAATACTTATGAACGCTAAATTGACTAAAGTAGTAGCTATGGCCAGCTTGGCAGCATTCTTAACAGTAGGCATTGGTGCTAATGTAGCGCAAGCCAAAGATTACCACTTCCAAATTGGTGAAAACCATCGCATGGTAAAGAACGATGATGGCACAGTGGACAGCAGTGCTCATCCATGGTTCAAACCAGATCAAAAGAAATATAGAAAACATAAAATTTCTGAACGTGAAAAACATGATAAAAATGCCACTGCTAAACGCAGTGAACAACATCAACGTTCCGAATCTACAAACGGCTAATCATTCCCCTTTCATAACTGGTTATCCAGTCATATAACACATAACTAACTAATCTATTCTAAAAAGGACGCTATACACATGTATAACGTCCTTTTTAGTATGTATTGTATTATCTATTTTATTATGCAGTAGCTGTTATTATGCGTCAGCTTTTAGTACAGCTTGTTTCATAGATTGTACGTAGTCAAATAATGCTTGGTCTGCATGTTCACCATGTTCTGCCACGATTTTAACGATAGCAGAGCCTACGATAGCACCGTCAGATACACGAGCCATTGCTTCCGCTTGTTCAGGTTTAGAAATACCAAAACCAACGGCTACAGGAATATCTGTATATTTGCGAATCGTCTCAACAATGGATTTAATATCCGTTTTGATTTCGCTACGCATACCTGTAACACCGAGGGAGGATACGCAGTACACAAAGCCTTCTGCGTCTTTTGCGATCATTTCGATGCGGTTTTCAGATGTAGGAGCGATCAAGGATACCACTTCAACGCCGTGTTTATTAGCTACACTCCCGAGTTCCCCTTTTTCTTCAAACGGCATATCTGGCACGATGACACCAGAGATACCAACCTCTTCGCAGAGGGTAAAGAATTTTTCACGGCCGAATACATAGATAGGGTTCAAATAGGTCATGAACACGAGTGGTACTGTCACTGCATCATCTCCACTACGCAAACGACGCACCATATCAAAGATATCGTGAATTTTTACGCCTGTAGATAATGCGCGTGTGCTCGCTTCCTGGATAACTGGACCTTCCGCTGTTGGATCGGAGAAAGGAATACCAATTTCTACCATGTCGGCGCCGGCTTTCACCATGACGCGAATATAACGTTCTGTATTCTCGATGCCATGATCACCAGCGCTGATGAATGGGATGAATGCCTTACCCTTTGTGAAAGCGTCTTTAATTTTACTCATGAAGATCCACCCCTCTATATTTCGCCATAGCCGCTACGTCTTTGTCACCGCGACCAGATAAACAAATAATAATGATATCATCCTTGCTCATGGTAGGAGCAATTTTACGAGCATGTGCCACTGCATGAGCACTTTCAATAGCTGGAATAATGCCTTCTAAACGAGACAAGTATTCGAATGCATCCACTGCTTCATCATCCGTTACAGGCACGTATTCAGCACGACCGCTATCGTGCAAGTACGCATGTTCAGGACCGATGCCAGGGTAATCAAGGCCTGCAGAGATAGAATATACTGGAGCAATTTGGCCGTCTTCGTCTTGGCAGAAGTAAGATTTCATGCCATGGAAGATACCAACAGAACCTTTTGCGATTGTTGCTGCATGTTCCTCTGTATCAACACCACGACCAGCTGCTTCACAACCGATGAGGCGAACCCCTTCATCAGGAATGAAGTGATAGAACATACCCATCGCATTGGAGCCACCGCCTACGCAAGCCATAACAGCTGTTGGCAATTTGCCTTCTGCTTCATGATTTGCTCACTGCGCTTCGCGGCTGATGATAGATTGGAAATCACGAACGATCATCGGGAATGGATGCGCCCCCATAACAGAACCCAATACATAGTGTGTATCAGACATGCGGTTTGTCCATTCGCGCATCGCTTCAGATACAGCATCTTTTAATGTACTTGTACCAGTTGTTACAGGATGTACCTTAGCGCCCAATAATTCCATGCGGTATACGTTAAGTGCTTGACGTTCACAGTCCTCTGCACCCATGTATACTTCACATTCCATGCCCATCAATGCAGCGATAGTAGCCGTTGCCACGCCGTGTTGACCAGCACCGGTTTCAGCAATAACGCGAGTTTTACCCATCCGTTTTGCCAATAACATTTGACCGATTACGTTATTCAATTTGTGAGAACCAGTATGGTTCAAATCTTCACGTTTTAAGTAGATTTTAGCGCCCCCAAGGTCCTTTGTCATGCGTTCTGCATAGTATAAAAGGGATGGACGACCTGTATATTTTTTATGTAAATCCTCAAGTTCGCGCACGAAATCAGGATCATCTTTGTACTTGTTGTATGCCTCTTCCAATTCGATGACTGCATTCATCAATGTTTCTGGCATAAATTGGCCACCGAAGGAGCCAAAATAACCATGTCTTTGTTCACTCATAAACTTACCTTTCCATATACCATTCCTACTAGTACGCCTGTATAGCGTTACTATTGGCATCTATCTCAACAATCGATGAATTCCATCGGATGCGTCTAAAATATTATTATATCTTAGATGTATGTATTTTTTGTGATTTAGTGAGCTATTGTTCTCACAATGTTGGTGAAAGCTTTAATTTTCTCATCGTCCTTCACGCCATCTGTTTCAATACCGCTACTAATATCTATACCGTAAGGGCGAACTGTGCGAATAGCACGCGCCACGTTAGTACTGTCGATACCACCTGCAAGCATAAATGGACGTTCAAACCCATCTAAGCAAGACCAGTCGAACACTTCGCCTGTACCGCCTCGTTCATCCTTATGGTACGCATCAAATAATAACATATCGGCACTGCTATCGATCCACGCCTCTGCATCTGCAGGGCTGCAGATTTGAACAGCCTTCCCAAACCTCTACATCTGTTTTCTCCTTGAGAGCTTGGATGAAAGCTTCATCTTCATCGCCGTGCAATTGCACTGCGTCAAGATTGACTTCTTTAGCGATTGTAACGAGATTATCTAATGTTTCATTGACGAAGACACCTACCGTTTTAATGTTCTCAAAATTAGGATTTTCTTGGACAAATTCCTTACTATCTTGTGCTGTTTCAGCATTCATTGGCACTTCAACTGCACCATATGTTTTTGCGTATTGTTTATGAAGTTCTTCCACTAATATTTTAGCTTGGTCTACAGTGACTTGTCGTTTGCTTGGCGCGAATACAAGGCCCATGTAATCTGGTTTTGCCTCTACTACGGCAGGGATTGTATCTACCTTAGAAATACCACACATCTTAACCTTTGGAGTATAGTATGTGGGTCCATAAAGATATGCCAACTTTTCGACCTTGTTAGGAGAACGCATAAACGTTTCGCCCATCAAGGCTACGCCGATATTGTTATCCCGCAACACTTGAATATCCTCTGGCGTTTCTAGACCGCTTTCAGATACAAAAATCACATCGTCTTGAACGAGATTGCGCAAGCGCACACTGTTTTGTACATCTACTGTGAAGTCTTTCAAATTGCGGTTGTTAACACCAATAATGCGTGCCCCACAATCGATGGCCATTTGTACTTCTTTTTCGTCATGAGCCTCTACCAAAGAGGACAAGCCAAGAGAGCCCGCTAACTCACGGAACTTGGTCAATGTTGGTACATCGAGGCATGCACAGATTAATAGGATGGCACTAGCGCCCCATACCTTTGCTTGGTAGATTTGGTATTCATCGATGATGAAGTCCTTACGAAGTACAGGAATTTTGACTGTGCTTGCAATTTCTTGCAAATATTTTTTATCACCTTTAAAGAAGTCTGGCTCTGTCAGTACAGAGATAGCCGCAGCACCAGCTATTTCATATTCTTTGGCGATGTGTAAATAGGGAAAGTGCTCTGCAATGATTCCCTTAGACGGTGATGCCTTCTTTACTTCACAAATGAAGTTAAAGTCTTGCTGACGAAGGGCTGCTTCAAAAGGAAATCCTGTATCAGATGGTAACGCCAACGCCGCTGCTTTTACAGCCTCAGGCGATTCCACCTGTTTTTCTTGGGCTACCCGAATGTTGGTAGCCTCTATAATCTTATCTAAAATCAATGATTATACCTCTTGTGTTGCTTTCACAAATTGTTCCATTGTGGCAAGAGCCTTGCCAGAATCGATCATGTTTTTCGCCTCTTCAATGCCCTCTGCTAATGTAAGGCCCTCTTTCGCAAGGTAAATCGCCATACCAGCGTTTAGAAGAACAGCTGTGCGTTTACCACCTTGCTCACCACCGAGAACGCGGCGAGTAATCTCAGCATTTACCGTAGCGTCGCCACCTTCAAGCTCTGTTTTGTCTGCATAGTCAAACCCGTATTCCTTAGGATCGAATTCGTAGCTTGTGAAAGCACCATTATTAATTTCGCATACGTACGTTTTGTTGGTAGCCGTAATTTCATCAAGGCCATCAAAGCCGTGTACCACAGCACCGCGTTTAACGCCAAGATTAGCCAATACGCGAGCCAATGGTTCTACTAAAGATTTATCGTACACGCCCATCAACTCTACTGTAGCACCTGCTGGGTTTGCCAAAGGTCCGAGGATATTGAACACAGTACGAACACCTAACGCTTTACGTACAGGGCCAGCATATTTCATCGCTTGGTGATATACAGGAGCAAACATGAAGCACATATTAGCTTTATTAAGAACTGCCTCATTTTGTTCGCCGTTAAGCTCTAATTTAGCGCCTAATGCTTCGATTAAGTCAGCAGCGCCACATTTACTAGATACACTGCGGTTACCATGTTTTGCTACAGGAATGCCTGCTGCGGAAATGATAAAGCCAGATGTAGTAGAAAATGTTAAACGTATCTCGCTTCTGTCGCCGCCAGTACCTACTGATTTCCCAACAGTACCTTCATGAGGCACAGAACCTGCTTTCTCGCGCATAACTCTGCAAAGGCCGTAACCTCATCAACAGTAGGGCCCTTTGCCGCTAAAGGGCATAAGAAACCCTGCCATAGGAACCCTCAGCCACCTCACCGCTCATAATCTTGTTCATTGTATCTTTTGCAGCATCGTAGGATAAATCCTGACCATGCGTTACTGCATATAATGCGTCTTTAATCATTTTATATCTCCTTACTTGTTGTTCATTTTACTTCGCTTCAACGATAATAGGGCATATACCTACCTTAATACTACATGTGATTCACGTGGACCTATGCCCTCCACTGGCCGGGTCTGACTACGGCCTGCGGCCTTCGCAGGGCCAAAGTCGGGCCTAGAACCCCGTGAACTCACATAAACACTAGAACACTTAATCTTTTATATGCCCTACTCACTGTCACACGCACAATAAAATGAACAACAATTCAATATCTCTTAAATGATCCTGCGCATTATATGGAGTAATGCACAGGTCATTTCTTTATAAGAGGTGGGAAGATAGAACGGCGTAGCCGTTCTTTTTCCTTATGATGATTTGCATATTTCTTTAGAAAATATAGTTACTGTTCGATATATGTATTGTAGAGGGGCTATTATAGGTAATGCCAAGATTGAGTTGGCAGGAAATAAGGTCTTAAGAAACGACTTGGCGGCCCCACGTAGTGGGGCGGTGGCCACTTGGAGTTCCGAGAGACCTTATTTCTGCCCTATCGTTCTAGGACTTATAAATAGCCCATCGAATACCTAAATTAAACAGTGGTTATTTTTCTAAGAAATTGCGAATCATTTGTTCCCCGTTCGGTGTCATGATGGATTCCGGATGGAATTGCACGCCGTAGATTGGGTAGTCTTTGTGTTCTACGCTCATTACTTCGCCGTCGTCGGTAATGGATGTAACGATGAGTTCGCTTGGCATGGTTTCGTCAATGATTGCCAAGGAGTGGTAGCGTGCTACTTCAAATTGTTCAGGTACATCTTTAAGGATTTTGGATGGGTGTACTTGTTTCGCTACGCTTTGTTTGCCGTGCATCACTTGTTTTGCATAGGAAACGGTGCCTCCAAATACTTCGCCGATGGCTTGGTGACCAAGGCACACGCCGAGGATTGGGAATTCGCCTTTGCATTCGCGCAATAGGTCTTCGTATACGCCCGCATCAGCTGGTCTGCCAGGGCCTGTGAAAGTATCACGTAATCTGGTTTCAACGCACGAATTTCTTCAACTGTTAATTCATCGCTGCGGATGACTTTAATGTCTGGATCGATAGAGCCTACTAATTGGTATAAATTGAAGGAGAAGCTATCGTAATTATCTATAAGGAGTACCATTATTCTACCTCCTGTGCATCTGTAATTGCGGAAATCATGGATTGGCCTTTGATTAAGGTTTCGTTATATTCACTAGCAGGAACACTATCGCGAACGATACCAGCACCAGCTCGAACATAGACTTTGCCACCTTTATTCATGGCCATGCGGATACCGATACATACGTCCATGTTACCGGAGAAATCGATGTAACCTACAGCGCCGCCGTATACACCGCGCGGGCTTTTTTCAAGTTCATGTAAAATCTCAATAGCACGAATTTTAGGAGCCCCGGACAATGTGCCAGCTGGCAATGTAGCACCGATAGCATCGAGAGCATCTTTACCATCTTGAATGTCGCCGCTTACAGTAGATGTAATGTGAATAACATGGGAGAAACGTTGTAACATGTGTAACGCCTCTACTTGTACGGAACCAAATTTAGCAATTTTACCTAAATCGTTACGACCAAGATCAACAAGCATATTATGTTCAGCCAACTCTTTTTCGTCGTTAATGAGTTTTTCTTCAATAGCGAGGTCCTCTGCTTCGGTTTTACCCCGGCGCATAGTACCTGCAATTGGGAAGGTATACATTTTGCCGTCTGTTAATTTTACCAATGTTTCTGGAGAAGCACCTGTAAGCTCTACATCACCACCAGATAGGTAGAACATGTATGGCGATGGGTTCAATGTACGCAATACGCGGTACGCATTTAACAAGCTACCATCAAACTCAGCTTCACGGCGGTTAGATACAACACATTGGAAGATATCCCCTTCCTTAATATAATGCTGTGTCTTTTTAACAACTGCTTCAAACTCATCCTTTGTAAACTCAGAGGTAAACTCTGTTTTAAGAATGCCTTTTGGAATGTTCGCCTCTTTGCCGTTTACTACGAGATCAGCTAATGCTTTAAGTTCAAGCTCAGCCTTGTTGTAGTTACGTTCTAAATCGTCTGTACTGATGTTAGCAATCAGGTAGATTTTATTTTTGTAATGGTCGAATGCGATAACCTTATCAAAGAGCATAAGGTCTACATCGTTGACCATAGCAGAGTCATCATCTGGTGTTGGGAAATCCAATGTTGGCTCGATATAACGGATATATTCACAAGCAAAATACCCTACAAAGCCACCTGTAAAGGTTGGTAACTCTTCTAAGCGAGGGCTTTTATATTGGCTCAAAATATTGCGAATCTCTGCAGCTGGATCAGAACACTCAAAGGTACGTGTTGTACCGTCTTTGATAGTCATTTGATGATTTTTGCAGAAGAGCTCAATCTTAGGATCATAGCCCAAGAAAGAGTAACGGCCCCAATGATTACTATTATCCGCACTTTCAAGCAAGTACGTATGACTGCTCACTTGTTTTAACGCTTTCAACACGCTAATCGGTGTGCGTACGTCGGATAAAATTTCCATATATACAGGCACGATATCATAGCCCGGTGCGATAGCTTTCACACGGTCTAAACTAGGAAAAATCATGAGAACCTCCATCTGGCATTTGCCAATAAAAAAACTCGCCCATGACAATATAACGTCAAGGACGAGTCTATAGTTCTATTTTTACAAGAGTATTAGAAAATACTTGTATTAGGCTATAAATCGCGGTACCACCTTGTTTGAATGCAGCGCACTCCTCTTTCGCAGGATACTAACATATCCCTCACGACTAACGCTCGTGTGACGTCGCACCATACTAGGAATGAAATTCATTCTGTTCCATGCGCCCTCGGTGGTCCATTTAATAAGCTGCGTACTACGGGTTCTCAGCTAATCCCGCTCTCTGTGAGTGCATTTCCTATTTTTATCTCCACCTCATCGGTTTCTTTTAGGCGAGTATAAAATTATAATCTGATTATAATGTTTCTATAGAATGAAAGTCAAGGAGAATCTTAACTTTCAATATGCCAAGATTTTTTAAACAAAAGATGATAACTAACAAAAATATTAATATACGGAACGAAAAGACCAATAATCCATAACCCACTTAATAGGGAATCATGAAGTCTACGTATGCCTAATGTAATCATTGCTATAGCTGGCCATATCAGGATAGCCATAAATCCCCAACGTGGTATATAAAGAGGTATACCAAGCTGAACAATTAACGATACTACGGCTATAACCATATTCATAATGACATCCATGAAAAGACGAGTTCCTATGAGACCAACCCAAAAAGCTGATACAGGAGTCCTTCCCTTAACATCAAAGATTCTAGCAAATAAAACATCCCATATACAGCTACAAATATAGTCAAATTTACTATTATTTGTAGCTTTAGTAATCGTGGAACTTCGAGTATAGGAAATAATATAGTTATTATAGCTATCTCGTCCTTCATCTAAACCATACTTATTAGAATCCGGTACACTAAGAGGCAACGCAAAGCAAGCCAAGATGAAATACTGCCAGAAAAATCCGTCCCAATGAAAGCCTGTATTGATAAAGGTTTCAGATATAGATTCCCAACTAAAACTCATCCCCCAATACACCCACAAACTTAGGTATGCTATGGGAACTAATATCATATACCACAAGGATGAACCACAGTCATTTAGTCTACGTTTGAGAATAAAAATAGATGCAATTACATGTATAATCTGCAAACATCCAAAATAAATATATGACAAATATGTACTGCCTTGAAACAGACCATCTTGAATAAATCCTATCAATACCACAAATAGAAGGTACGCTAAAAATTTACTTCCCATTAAACCGAGCACAGCCCACAAAAATGCCAATCGGCCTATACGTTGATTCACTCGCAGCATTTCTATATTTTGTTTAAATAGTGAAATTTCATTATGTAACCACATTAAAAATAAAAGCTCTCTTCTCTCATACCGAAGGATATCTACAAATTAAAGCTATGTAAATATAATCAATACAAAAATATAGATAAATAATAATAATATCAAGCTCCAAATACGGCAATCATCATATCAAAATTTATATTTCTATATTCATCCCTTTTATTGTTATATCACACCCAGTTTTCTATCTATTCTAATATAAATAATTAAAATTGAATATATTATTCCTCAAGCAATCGATAATTTATATTGTTTTCCTCTAAACACTAATAGTATACTGAAACTACATATGTTATCAGCTTTTACTGATTATTATGCGAAGGAGAGAGTATGAGTTTTTATTTCACGGATCAAATACAGCAGTCTTTCAATAAAATATTCCACCAGTGTAATAAAGATATAGCTTGGGCGGGCAAGTCTGAGCTTGACGCCCTTGTGAAACTTGACGAGGAAGGCCAAAAGATTCCTGGTATAGGCGATGTGTATGCTATTTTGGCGCGCGTCTATTCCGGCCTTCAGTTCACCTGGATTGAAGCAGGCTTTCCTGAGGATGACACAAAGGCGTATAGTTATTTACATACGGCTATTCGCAAAGGCAGTGCCATCGCTATTTTACAAGCTATGCGTACCGCAGGTGCCCTCACGCCAACCATAGAAAAAGAATTGCCTATGACGAAGAACCAAGCATTCCAGCGCGTCTATGAGGGTGCCCAAAAGGGTTGTTCTTACTGCGCCTACGCCATTGCCAATGTATTCCAATGGGGAGATTACCGCCTCTTGCCATCTGCACAAAAGATAGTTAATGAAGGTGAATCATCTGGTGTTGTCCATTTTTTAAAATCTTTTTTTACACAAGTAGATCAACGTAGATTGGCAAATAAAGTAACGGCCATTGCGCAGCAATGGTTACATAAATCCGCAGCGGCAGGCCTTGTTATTGCGTACCGCAACTTGCGCCTTACCTATGCCGAGCAAAATAATAGGGCAATGGAAGAACAAGTTATTTTTGAAGGGGCTGCAGCAGGTTTGCCACTCATGATGTATTTAGCTGGCGATATTTGTAAGTCTCGCTGGGAGCATGAACGAGCTCTCGAATATTTTGAGCGTGGCGTAACCATGAATAATGGCATGTGCTTGCGTGAAGCTGCCGATTACTATGCAAAACCATGTGAGTCTAACAAAAGAATCCCTCAGAATATTCAAAAGGCCCTCAAATACTACGAGCGTGCTGCTATAAGCCCAGATTATTTAGACTTTAATGACCACGCTTATGTTACAATGCAAGCCATTATTCTTCGCACATTGAATATCGATGGTCAGTCCCAAGACTGGTCTCGTATAGCTCACTTATTGCAACAACCAGCTATTTACACTCTCGATGCTATTTGGCCATATCTCGCTTATGTATTTACTTTCAAAAAAGGTAATACCCATGCCATAAGAACCGCCATAGAGTGCGTTAATAAGGCTAGCAAATGTTACGATAGATACGGTAGTTATGACTATGCGGACCATCTATGGCAACTGGCCGCCGGCTATTGCTACGAAATTGGTGCCTTTACAAAAGAACCTGATTTAGACCAAGCCGTTAGGTTCTACGAGCATGCTCGTGAAAGCATCAATCGTCTCAACACAAGAAACGATAATTGGTTCGGTACTGGTGATCCGCTAGTAATTCCTGACGAAGCATCTGAACGATTAGAAGCCTTTGAACTAGTTAATGGACACTATCAGTACAAAGAAGGCATACAACAATCTTCTACAACATGTAATCCTATGCCACCTGAATGGCCTCAAAACTCTGTTGATGTATTAGAAATCTTCGAGGACTCTACTACTGGTTGGCGCACTAATAAATACGACTGGAATTTCATTCAACGGGAATGGGATACACAAAAATACCTCAGTTTTATCATCTATGATAATCGCCAATCCATAGAGAACATAATTTACGATGTGTACAGTATCGTTATGTTCCATAATGAAGACAAAAACTCTTGTACCATCTATCTATACGGCTACATTGAGGATACTAGCAGACAGGATGAAAACGTGGATCCTAGGGTATATGAAATGAGATACTTCAAGGAGATGTCCATTCCTGCAGGTCTCGCATTAATTAAAAACTTCTATGATAATGCTACATTGCCTGTTATTGATGAAAGATGGGAGAGACAGTACAAAAATACTACGCCTCCACGAGAGTATGTATTAACTTGCGACAATGATATCTTCTACCTCAATCAATATGAACTTTCCAATCAAATGATTAAGGATGCCTTAGAAGGTGTAGCCAATGGCAAGTATGATATCATTTCGGTTCGCCCATCTAACCTCGACGATCCAGGTATTAGCTACTTCATCGAGCGTGGAAAAGGTAAAAACTTACACATTTCTCTCTATATCACGATAGAAGACGACATAGAAGATGACATCGTATATGGCTTTGAACGAGAGTCTTGCAACTTAACCTCCATTAACTATTGGATTCAAGAATCTATAACAATCAATAAACTGCCGGACTTAAGCGATTGGGAAGAAGTTAAAAAGAAACATAATAATAATTATTTGTGAAAGAAATAACTAGCAAAGTCATTAAGACTAGGCAAAAAATGAGCCTACAAGTTTTTATAGCTATAAATGTATTACAAGACTAAAGGAGGGATACTTTGGAAACGTGGAAACGAACGGTGTACATCAGTTTAGTCTGTGTATTCTGTACAGCCTTTGGTGTAAGCCAGTTAGCTCCAATTCTACCTTTATACTTTCATGATTTAGGCGTACAAACACCAGAAGCTATGTCCTTATGGTCTGGGTTAGCCACTGGTGCCACCTATATTATCGTTTGCTTGGCTGCTCCATTTTGGGGACGTGTGGCTGACAAAAAAGGTCGTAAAATTACATTAATACGATCTAGCTTTGGCATGGCATTATGCAATATATTAATTGCTTTTCAAACTACACCCGAAGGGGTTGTTTTAATCCGGCTCGTTCAAGGTCTAGTAAGTGGCTTTTACTCGGCATCAATTACATTAATAGCTTCAGAATCACCTATTGAGCGAACTGGTTGGGCCTTAGGATTATTAGCATCTGCTAATCTTGCTGGTTCACTAATAGGGCCTTTATTGGGTGGATATATTGCAGATACAGTAGGCATTCGCAATGACTTCATCATCGTCGGTGTGCTCATGGGTTTAGCTGGTGTGCTGGCTACTATATTCATCCATGAAAATTATGTACCACAACCGAATCCTGAAAAACTTTCCATCCGTAAGTTGAAAGAGCAAATACCGGAATTTAATAGTATTGTCGCATTATGTGTAGCGTCCTTTATCTATGCAATATGCATTATGTCCTTACAACCTGTTATCTCTGTATATATTAAGGGAATCGTTCCTAGTGATACAGAAAATCTAGCATTTATTGCAGGCGCTGTATTCTCCGCTATGGGTATTGCTCAACTTATGAGTAGTTCTCCACTAGGTAAATTAGTCGACAAGATTGGACCACGCAAAGTATTAGTAGTATCTCTTATTTATGTAGGGATTCTAAATATCCCTCAAGCCTATGTTTCTGATGTATATCAACTGGCAATCATCAGGTTCCTACAAGGTTTTGGTTTAGGTGGCATGTTGCCTGCCTTAAACACGTACCTCTCTTCAAAAACACCTCGTGAATTTACAGGTCAAGTATTCTCCTACAATCAGTCTTGTTTGTTTTTTGGTTATTTCTTAGGATCTGTTGGTGGTGCTAGCCTTATGGCATGGCTTGGCTTTACTACCCTATTCTGGGTTAGCGGTGGCTTATTTATTATTTCCGCTCTCTGGATTGGCTTCAAACTTAAATAATATAAAGATATATAAAAAGAACCCTATCATGATATTGCGATGAACGCACCTCCAAAAATTGTGTCCAATTTTTGGGGTGCAGTTCATTTTGATCACAATAGGGTTCTTTTCTTGTGAATTTTAAATTTAAGGTCGTTGAGCAGATGCGCTTTATAAGCATTACAACTGCACAACTACTTTCATCTAATTATAATTATAGTAACAAGAGCATAATCACTACTGTAGCAACAATACATGGTACCGCATTACGTTTTGCCATTTCCATAGGGTTAATACCTGCAAGGCCAGCAATGATGATACCTGCACCTGCTACTGGACTCATACTACGACCGATGCCAGCACCTAATTGGGCCATGGAGCCGAGTTGCATAATTCCATAGCCAAAGTCTGCCGCATGCGGTGTAACAGCACCGTTAAACGCAAGGGCTGCTGCATTACCAGAACCAGAGATAACAGCTAATAAGAATGGACCAAAGGCTGCACCAATTTGAGCGATTTGTTGAGAGTTCTTCATGCCATCAATGAGTGCACTTGTAAGGCCGATATATTGCATACCAGCTGTAAAGGCTGCAGCAGCAGCCATAAGACCTACTACATCACACATGCCATCGCCAGTACCGCGGAAGAATTTCTTAACTGCTTCCGTTACATTCGGACGTACGGCAATAATACCGATAGCTGTACCAATGAGCATAGATACAGGAACAGAAATTCAGGAATCACCGCTACTTGTTTACTACCGAGTACAAGTAACACTAGAGGAATAATCGGAATAATAGCATAGAGATAGTTTACTTTAAATTCTTTGCCTTCTTCTTCATTAGCATCTTTTAATACATAGCCAGTATGTTCCTTCTTAACGATAGCTACGATATTGAGCAAGATAGCTGCTACGACAATACCAATAATAGCTTGCATAGAGAAGCTCGCAATAACGGTCATTACGTCTTCACCTGCTAATTGTGCTACTTGAGGGTTAAACATAAGACCTGGGCTCAATGCACTTCCCCATGTACCTAGGAAAATAGCAGAGCCTGCCATCGCTGGATGCACACCGGAGCGAATAAGTGCAGGAATTAATAGAGCACCTACTGCCGCTGCACAGCCTGCCGCTGTAGGTAACGCAATGTTAATCAAGAACGTAATAATAACAGCACCAGGGATGATGATTTTAGTCATTTTTTTAAGGCCTGCAGAGATGAAATATACCATGTGCTCTGTACATTTTGTATACTCCATAACATAACTAAAACCAAGCACTGTACAAATAGTTGGTACAAGGCCTGGATTTGTAAGTTCTTTTACAAAGGCTGTCGTACCAGCACCAATCTGCCCACCAATAAAGCACATTAACAAGCCCGATAATAACAACACAAGCCGTGTTTCAAACTGCTTAATAATGGCAATAAACGTCGCCACTACGATAACAATACCAGCAATAACCATAATCTCTCCAATCCGTGTATTCCCTACCAATAGCGAGTATTCTCTGCCATTCTATTGCGGAATACACCCTTCTAACCACGTAAAATATGATATCTTAGCTAGTTAACACATTTCTAACTAAATGATATCTACATCAAATATTCCACTGCACTCAATCTAGTTAAGTTTAGTACTTTCTAAGCTAAGCTTTCTTAGCACCGTGTCTAATATCTTAGCTCCCGTAACGATGTCATCCATATCTGCAAATTCAGCCGGATTATGGCTGATACCTTCGCGGCATGGAATAAAAATCATCCCTGTAGGAACTACATCCGCCCAATGCATGGCATCATGACCAGCACCGCTTGGCATAGTCATATAGTCTACGCCTACAGACTTAACAGCCTCTTCAATTTCGCGAATCATCACAGGATGCATCGCCACCGGATGATCTTGTGCAATAGGTTCAATCGTATAAGATAAACCTCGTTTCTCTGCAATAACATCAATAAATTCCTTAATGAGGGTAACTACAGAATCTCGGGCCACCTTAGAAATACTGCGAATATCTACACCGAGTTTTACTGCCCCAGGAATAACGTTCATCGCTCCTGGCACAACCTCTACTACCCCGACTGTACCCACTACTGGAGGCTCTTCTTGCATGGATGCAATCTCCTCAATACCGAGAATGATTTTTTAGAAGCCCCACAGAGTGCATCATGACGCAAGTTCATTGGTGTGGCCCCACTATGATCCGCATTACCACGGATGGTTACGTAGAACCGCTCTGGTGCAGCAATACCAGTTACAACGCCGATGGGTTTAGCTTCGTGCTCTAACACTTTACCTTGTTCGATATGAATTTCTGTGAAAGACTTTACAGGTCTCTTATATTCCATATGCTCAATAGCATCTGGGATTTAAATTACGCTCTTTTAATGCCTCATACAAGGAAATGCCTTGTTTATCTACTAAGCGATGTAAATCTTGCAATGTCAATTCACCGCGCATAGCTTTACTACCCAATGTGGCTGCTCCAAAGCGGCTAGACTCTTCACACATAAAGTCTACTACTGCAATAGTATGGTCATGTTCAAAACCATCATCAGTCATACTGCGAACCGCTTCGATAGCAGATAATACACCCACAACACCATCATAATTGCCCCCATTAGGTACGCTGTCCGTATGAGAACCAACCATGACAACCGGTAAATCAGGATTCTTACCTACCTTATAGCCTAGCACATTTCCAAAATCGTCTATCTCTACAGTTAGACCCGCATCAGTCATACAATCAATAATATATTGGCGCCCTTTCCAGTCTGTATCTGTAAAAGCCAGACGATTTATCCCTTCACCAGGTGCAGTCAACTGTGCCATAGAATCAAAGTCCTTAGCTAATCGCCCTCGTTGAACCATATAACACCTCACAATCTAATACTCATATTACATCTAATTTATAGCACACTATACATATTTCGATGCATACATCTATATAGTTATGTACCTATAGTTTAGATGTATGCATCACAATATCTCAATCAATATGTCCTATTTTAAATAGTGAGTAGCAATTGTACCTAATGCAACAATGCCGTTTAACATATCTTCTTCATCGATATCGAAGAGTGGATTATGATGAGGTGCTTTAATAGCTGAGCCCAATACCATATAGGTTGCTCGACCACCACGATCAATAACACGATTTAAGAAGTAAGCACAGTCTTCACTACCGCCGCCGCTATAATCGAATGGAACTTCTTTAAAGATACCTAATGGTTCAATAATAGATTGTACTTCGCGAGCTAAATCATCGCTAATACGGCCTGCAGGAGTTTCACCTTGTTTTGTAATTTCAAAGGTACAATCATGCATTTCTGCGGCACCTTTAATAATGGTCTTAGTGCGTTCAATCATATAATCATTGATCTCTGTAGTAGCACCACGAGTTTCTAATTTAAGAACAGCTACATCAGGAGTAACATTGCGACCTGTACCACTTTCAAAAACACCTACATTCATGCGAGATGCACCCCCACTATGGCGAGCAATGGCTTGTAAGTTAATAACAGCTGTACAGCCTGCAAGCATGGCATTTTGAGCCTTTTCAGGAGAACCACCTGCATGGGAAGAATAGCCATGGAATACAGCATCAAGTTTTGTAGTCGCTAAAAAGCCATGATCACTACAAGCAAAGCAATTAGATAACTGTTCATTAAATCCGATATGCATGCCGAACATCAAGTCTACATCATCTACTACGCCAGCCTTTACCATCGCTTTAGCACCACGTACGCCTTCCTCTGCTGGTTGGAAGATAAGTTTAATAGTACCCTTCAAGCCATCCTTATGTGTAGCAATATATTCAGCAAGACCAAGGCCCATTGTCATATGTGTATCATGACCACAAGCATGCATAGCCTTCTCATGGCGGGAACGGAAACCATTCTTAGCAGGAATATGGTTAGATGCTTTAGATTCGATTACATCATTGGAATCCATATCTGCACGGAACGCTACTACAGGACCATCATCACTAAACTTCATAGTTGCCACAATAGCTGTTTTACCATAGCCCATCTTCTCTACTAGTTCAGGATCAGCACCTTCATCCATAGCACGAGCCATTGCTGCTTTCATAACATCCTCGCTCGGCAAGCCCATACGAGACTCTAAATCAAGCACTTCTGCACCGAGTGCCACATCATAACCTAAGGCAATTAGCTTTTCAGCTACTTTAGCGGCAGAACGATATTCGAGCCAAGCTGGCTCTGGATACATATGAAAATCACGACGTAAAGCAATAAAATCATCGCGGCGTTGTTGTACGAAATCTTTTACAGACATAGGAACCTCCTAAAAAATTAATTAGTACTTATATATTAACTATATGAATAGATAAGTAAATAGTCAACCAAATAGGTCATGTATACAATATAAAGAGACTAGCTATGATATAATAATAGTAACAAAGGAGGTGCCTATGACATTAAAATGTTAATAAAGAAAAACTCACCATTTTAGATGTACAATTTGATAATTATGAGGACTTTGATGCAGTTTGGTATGCCGTAGGTTCATCTATGATTGAAGACTTCACTCCTACAACTGAATCAGTTCTAGAATTAAAAAAATTATGTTACAAACAGAAGGAAGGAACTACAAATTGGCTAAGAACCAATACGAAGGTTACCAGTACATAGATTTAGATAATTTCTATACCTATGAAAAATTCATTTGTATTAATAAATAAACAAAACATTCTAGATCCTAACTTAGCAAAAAAATAATGAGCATTTATATGTATCAAAACGGCTTGCAGATTTTATATATGTTACCAATTCCAGTATATTCTATGACTGATATACTAAAAACTCAAATTCGTGTTTCTGAAGATGATACTGTATATAATACCTATATGGACGGAACCGTACATGGCGACTTACAGAAACTAGAACTATTATTTGAAAAAAATATTAGAAAAAAATATAATATTTGATTACAAAAACACATATACCTCATGGTATATGTGTTTTTCGTTTGTTTATTTCATTTCTACTTTATTCAGTTTTTTTCTAGTACTTCTCGTTTTGATTTGACGGTGTCGATCCCAGGCGATAATAAATACGGTTGCAATGATGCAAATCATGCCAAAAATACCGACCAGCGTAAAACGATTCCCTAGCAATACCCATCCAAAGATTGCTGCTGAGATTGGTTCTAATGATGAAAGTATAGAGCCTTGTATAGCACCAATGAGTCTAACCCCTTCCATATAAGCATTAAAGGATACGACCGTACCAAGTATGATGATGGCGAATAATCCTAACCAGGTCATGCCATCCCAGAGGGCTTCTGATTCTACTTGTTGAAACATGGCTAAGGATAAAATACCACAGATAAACATGGCAAAAGCCCACAATGGATGTGGTGCCATATTTCTTTAATAGCTCAATAGGTTGCAATGTATATACACAGATACTAGCTGCCGACACAAGCCCCCAGAATAAAGCAAGCACATTAAAGTTTGAAACATCTAGCCCTTCTTGCATGACGATACAGAGTGTTCCCACCAAGGCTAATATAATACAGAAAAACTCTGGTACAGATGGCTTTTTAAAGTATCTCAAAAACAAATAGATGATGATCAGCGTAGGCGCAACATATTGAAGGACCGTAGCAATACCGACGCCTGAAATGGCAATGGCCTTGAAGTATGAGTACTGAGATAAAGCAATACCTAAAATACCAAATACTAATAATTTCCCTATATCCTTAGGTTCTGTAAAGATAGAGAAAATACGCTTACCATCCCTTATATAAGCAAGTCCTATCGTCAATATACCTGCTATGAGCAAACGCGCTTCTAGTAGCCACTCCACATTGATATGCTTTGCATTTTCAAGGAATTGTACAGATGTGCCTGAAAGCCCCCAAAATAGGGCTCCTAAAATGGCAAGGGCCATACCTTTCCATTGTTTTTCCTCCATACAACCTCCTATCACAACTACTTTCACATTATGTACAATCATAACAAAGAGGCCTCTAAACCGCAATATCCAGCAAAGAGACCTCAAACTATGTACGTTTTTCTAGAGCAATTATAATAACTGTAGCAATAATCATGGCCATGCCAATTAGCCCTAATGCACTAAATTGGTTGTCTAACAAAGCCCATCCAAAGAAAGCTGCCGAAATCGGTTCAATAGATGACAAGATGGATCCTGGCACTGCACCTATTCTCTTAACACCTTCTAAATAAGCATTAAAGGATACAATTGTTCCCAGAAAGACAACATTGAAACAGCCAATAACAGTCCATACATCCCACATAGCATACGAATTTGGCTGATGAAATAAAATAGCAGCAACAATACCACTGAGCAGCATACCAAATCCTACAATCGGCAAGGTTCCATATTTATATAGTAAATCTACAGGAGAAACACTATATACAGCGACCCCTACAGCAGATAGAAGTCCCCATACGAGCACTGCCAGTGGAAATTGCTCCATAGAAAAGCCATCATTCCCCATCAAACAAATCGTACCTACCAAGGCCAGTATAACGGAAATAATTTCCCCTTTAGAGGGCCTTTTACCATAACGGGCAAGCATATAAATAATAATCATTGATGGCGCCAAGTATTGAAGCACCGTCGCAATACCGGCCCCTGCTAAAGCAATGGATTTAAAGTATGTATATTGGCATAAAGCCATGCCAAATACGCCAAAAACGATAAGGCCTGCTGTATCTTTTAAACTACGAAAGACATGGAAGATAGAATTACCATATTTAAACCATGCATAGATAACAGTCAATAGTCCTGCTGTAATTAATCGCATGGTGACTAGCCATTCCAAGTTCATATCCCTAAAGTTGCTTAAGAACTGTACTGAAGCACCTGATACACCCCATAAAACAGCACCTAATAGGGTTAGTAAGACACCTATAATTTCATATCGCTTCATAGGATTAGTCGCCTAAGAGATCTACATGTACTTTTACAACAACCTTGCGAATTTTAATAGGCTTATCATTAACAGCTAATAGTGGTCTATGGATATCAGATGGGAAGAATACTGTATAATACCCTTCTGGACAATGGATGTGTCCTTCATCAACAGCTTCGTTTGGGTAGAAATAGCAATCACGATCTGGATAAGACTCCACAGGCTTTACAAGGCCTTTATCTACAAAAAAGCCCATATTTTCTTCCCCATCTACCATGAATTGAATATCTACATAGTTGCGATGAGACTCAGGTTTTGTAGTTTCAAACAATTTTGTTTCTACATCGTCTACATTGGCGTACATCATGTCCCCTTCAATGGCATGACGGCCGCCTGGCAATGCTTTCAAGTCTGTATTTTTTAAGAAATCTAAAGCTCGTACGATGGCTTTAGGATAGCCCATTTTTGTATAATCTGCAGTAATGCTAGAGAAAAACATATACGATCCTTTCTCGATATATGGAAATAATACCCGATACATAAGCAATTATATTATCTTAATGTTAGCACATATATACATAAAGGACTAGCAATTCTATTATTTCCACTGCATCTATACATACCAATGATTAGTTCCCCATATTCTCCAGTATCGATTAAGCTCTATCCTAATCTATTTCAAATATAGTAAAAGCCCTCCATACGCTACATATATGGAGGGCTCGTGTAAAATACTATTCAAATTTATGACTTACGTCAATTGTTATGCTATTAAGTTGTTACGATATGCAATTATCTATTTAGTTGTAGTGATTCTAACTGTATTTGATACAGTATGTGGACATGTTCTTAACTTTATTCTTGAGTCTTACGAGCAGCGATAATTTCTTCCGCTTGCTTATGTGGAACCTCTTCATAAGTATAGAACTGACGGTTAAATACGCCTTGTCCTTGAGTGATAGAGCGCAATGCAGTTACATAGTCAGCCATTTCAGCCAATGGTACTTGTGCTTTAACAACAGAAATACCTGTTCTTTCACTTTGTTCCATGCCTAATACACGACCTCGACGGCTATTCAAATCACCCATGATGTCGCCCATGAAAGCATCTGGTGCAAACACGTTAACTTCATAGATTGGTTCTAATAGGACTGGTTTCGCCTTAGGAATTACATCCTTGATAGCTTGTGACGTAGCTACTTTAAATGCTAACTCTGAGGAGTCTACGCTATGGTAAGATCCATCCAAGAGTGTCACTTGCACGCCAATCATAGGATATCCCGCAATTAAGCCTTTATCTAGGGTTTCTTTGGCACCCTTTTCCACTGCTGGTATGTATTGTTTAGGTACAGCACCACCAAAGATTTTGTCTACGAATGCAAATTCGCTTCCATCGAATAATGGGTCCACTTGAATCTTAACGTGACCATATTGACCATGACCGCCACTTTGTTTCTTATATTTAGACTCGGTTTCAGCGGAGCCTTTAATGGTTTCGCGGTATGGAATATATGGAGTCACAAGTTTAGCTTGTACGCCATATTTACGATCCATTTTGTTGAGGATATGCTCGAGATGAACCTCGCCCATACAATCGATTTGTAGTTGACGGGCCTCAGCATTTTTCACTACTACGCATGTAGGATCTTCTTCTGCTACTTTTAGAACAGCACCAGCTAATTTTTCCTCCTCACCTTTTTTCACAGGTTCTAATGCTACTGTGTATAGAGGTTGAGGGAAACGGATAGCGTCGTATGTCACTTTAAAGTCAGGAGCAGTTAATGTATCGCCAGTCTTAGCATTAGCCAATTTCGGTATCACTACGATATCGCCAGCTTTAGCGGCAGATACAGGGATTTGTTGCTTCCCGATAAGGGTAACCATCTTGCCCCATTTCTTCTACACCTTGGTTTACATCATAAAGGCGATCGCCTTCTTTTAGTTCACCAGAGAAGATACGTACAAAGCTTTGTTTGCCTGCGAATGGGTCTAACAATGTTTTAAATACGAATGCAGTTAAAGGTTTATCTACATGTACTACACATTGTTCGCCGGTTTCCGCATCAGTTGCGGTCATCACTTTTTTAGTTGCATCCGGCATGTAACGGATCATACGATCCAATACTTGATCTAGGCCAATACGAGATGTGGCACTGCCACACATGATTGGGCACACACGGCCACTAATCATCCCTTCACGCAAGCCTTGGCGAATTTCCTCTAAGGATAATTCTTCGCCTTCTAAATATTTTTCCAACAATTCATCGCTACCTTCAGCCGCGGCTTCTACGGTCATTTCCCGAATTTCTTGAGCCTTTTCGATAAGGTGAGCTGGTACAGCAATCTCTGTTGGTTGGCCGTCCTTGTAAGTAAACGCAGTCATTTTTGCTACGTCTACGACGCCTTCAAAGTTGGCGCCTTCACCGATAGGAATCTGCAATGGCATAATGCCTTTGCCAAATAATTCCCGCATTCTTTCAATAGTACCGAAGAAATCGGCACCATCAACATCCATTTTATTGATAAATGCCATACGTGGCATTTGTAATTCCACTGCATAATCCCAAGCGCGAACTGTGTCAGTTTCTACACCAGATGTGGCGGATAGTACCATTAACATACCATCGCACGCACGCAAAGCGGCACGAACTTCGCCATGGAATTCATTATAGCCTGGAGTATCTACGAAGTTAACCTTGTGGTCATGCCATTCACATGGAGCCATGCCCAATTGGATTGTTACGTTACGTTTAATTTCTTCAGGTTCAAAGTCCATAATATGTTTATTGTCTTGGCCTTTACCTACGAAATCAACCGCACCAGAGGTTAACAACAAAGATTCGACAAGAGCTGTTTTACCCGCACCATCGTGGGAAACAACAGCAACATTTCTAATTTTATCACTACTGTACTCTTTCATCGGAATCGCCTCCTTAATGGCAAATTACGGCTTTTGCTAATACATTTCGACACCCAAATAGAAAAGTCCTCTTTTTCCGAAAAAATTTATCAAAAAAAGAGGACTCTTTATTAATATTAATTTATAAATTAGTATTATCTACCCACTAAAGAGGCACAGCCACTAAGAAGTGCCATGAAAAGTGCCCAAATTATAGCGATGATTATGGACGTTAAGATGCAAGCAATGAATACTTTCATCTTCGTAAGCATTACTTGTCTTGCCATAAGTTCTAAGGATACCCAAATAGATATAACAAATAATACTATTGTTCCTACAACATAGATGACACTAGCAAGGGCACTACTATCGGATGCTAGACCTAATATGCCCATTAAAACCAAGACTATCGTATAACCAATACTAAATAATAGTACGCCATACCCTTGTAGATACCAACTAACTTTCATAATGGCTTGTACATTGTCGGTACCACCCATTTTAGTAATAACCCAGTTATATACATAAGAAGCGATAGCAACCATCACAAAGGACCAGCCGATACAAATAAGCCATGCAAAGATGAACATAAAGCTGGCACCGATACCGAGTAAATAGGTTAAACCAGTAAATTCATTATGAGGGAGAAATGGAATTAACATAGTCCCAAATAAAGCCAATATAATATATGGGATAGCCCATAAGAATACAGTGCCCCAGAATCCTTTTTTCAATGTCCCCGATTGTACAACTTGATCAATACCGCCGCTAAAAGGACTCACAAACAACCGCCAAAAATCAGAATACCATTTTGTCTCCATAATTCAACCTCATATACAAACTAAAACTCTCTAAAATACTAAAACTCTCCCGTACGCTTGCCGTAGTGTTTGGAGTCCCCATTTTGCTTCCACCCAACGGTGTCACCGATAGACATAACGCGGCGCGTTAAGCAATCTTTACATTTATCTGCATTATCATCTACACAAGGTTTGTTATCATATAACAAATACTTTGCCCGATGTTCAGGAATCGTAATGATAGGCATCAAAATATTGGCACCCGCAGCAAGACCTTTTTCACGGCCAAGTTTATCCAAAGCTTGTAATGCTGTTGTGGCCGCAATATTTACGTCTTTTAAGAATAAACGTGTTAACGCAATCATCTTGAGACCCAATTGAATACGGCGCAATTTACCAGCTTCGTCATCGATTCCCATCGCTAATGCTTCTTGGCCTAGCGGCGTATCATGATGTACCACATACGGTCCCATACCGATCATATCGATATCCATATCGCGATAAAACAAGATATCATTTACCAAGTCTTCTTCTGTTTGACCAGGCAAACCAATCATGACGCCTGTACCTACTTGGAAACCTACGCGGCGCAAGCTACGTAAGCATTCAACGCGCGTTTCAAAAGAGTGTAGTTCATCTTGAGGATGAATTTTATGATATAGCTCTTTATTTGTTGTTTCAATGCGCAATAAATAACGACTAGCGCCGGCTTCACGCATGCGGCGGTACGCCTCTTCGCTTTGTTCCCCTACGCACATCGTAATGCCCAGGGAACCATCGCCAATGGCTTTAATATCGCGAATTAAATCCACCACATAATCCACAAAGGCATCATCACAACGTTCGCCAGATTGGAGTGTAATAGAACCATATTCATGGTCATAGGCCCACTGCGCCATTTTGATAATATCTTCACGGTTCATATCAAAGCGTTCCGTCTTATCATTTTCACGACGGATACCGCAGTAATTACAATTTTTAATGCATCGGTTCGAGAACTCGATGAGGCCACGATAGTACGCTACAGGCTGTACATATTTTGCCTTTACTTCATAAGCCTTTTTATATATTAACTGCAACTCATCTTCATCAGTTACAGACATGAGAAATCTTAGCTCATCCTCGGTTAGCCATTCATCGCCGACGAGGTCTTTTGCAAGAATGTCTTGCACTTGCAAACAATCACTTCCTTTCATAACGAATCGTCATCGATTCGCTTGGTATAGTAATGGAATCTATGTCAGTGACACAGGTAAACCCATTCACTTCGCGCGGTAAATCCCGCACATATTTCACTTGTGCTGTTAAACATTCGTGAGCCATCACACCGCGACTCATTTTTGAGGACGTACTCATCTGTTTAAATGTATCGCCTCGTAATTCCCAAATTCAACGGTCACTACCTTTGGATGGTTTACCATCTTGGCATATTCTTTAGACGCTAGATTGAGAATCCAATCTTCCTTATGAAAGTAGGCATCTACCGCTTCACGCCACGTATCATATAAGTTAATGCCTACCTTATCCACCATATCTAGTCGATAATCGCGTACTTCCATGGTAGGCTCTACAATACCGTATAATGCAGACATCACTACAAGATGGCTTTCACCAAAGGCCTTAGCCTCTTCAGACAAGTTCTGCCAGTCTAAATATTTGAAAGCAATACCATCGTAGCTTTCACAAGCAATACCTACTGGCTGGGACTCAAAAGCTTGATAGAAATCAAAGAGCGCCTGCGCCTTATCATCCTTAAGTTTCAAAGCCTTACCAAGGGCCGCCACGTCTAGGGACTTCACATGTTTTACAATGTCTTGCGTAATGTGCGGTTGAAATTGACCGTCCTGAACTGCACTATGTACTGCCCCATCATTGCCAACAGTAGTAATCGTTTTTGTCTTACTAGGAGAGAGGACGATTTTCATGGGATAATTCCGCCTTGATAGTTTCCTCTGTCAAGTTGTCGATCAACTCAGGATTCCACAACATGAGAGGCACAGCCACTACATGACTAGCTTTCAATTCTTTACATAGTTTAATGCATTCTTTAAGGTAATCAGAATCTTCGTCCACAAGGTCACATACGATAACTACGTGACGACCTTTAAGATTGACACCTTCGTAATCGATGCTTTCAGCAGATACAGTAAGCATACCTGTTTCCAAGCGACCTTCGCTCATGTCGTTCAAGCGAGACATTAGAACGTGTTCGAGCATAGTAGATACAGGTGTTACCACGCGACCAATGCCAATAAGCGCCTCAGGTTGGGCGTGAACAATAACTGTTTTCTTGCGTTTATCAGTTCTAAAATCAACGAGAGCTTTTTCTAAAGCGCCAAAGAACACGAATAATTGCCAAGGATCAAAAGAACCTGTTTGGAACATGTCGATAACAGAGCCATCCTCATCCATATTTAGGCGCGTTAATAATTCCTCTGCAATGTCGTTTACTACAACACTAAAATCAGATTGCATTGCATCTTGTACTTTTACTTCCTCTGCCATTAGGTCCTCCAAATTTCTATCTATTACACTGGTGAGGGATTGTTCCCTACAGGATTTATACTATCTTTAATTGTAACATATTTTATAGCCCACATGGTTATTCATGGATACACTTTTTACATAACAACTATACCAGTTATATGACAAAGTAATTCTAATAAAATAATGTTGCATGATTAATGTAACTTTATAAATTTGAACACCTATTATACAAAAAAAAAGACCGCTAACACGGTCTTTTCCTATTACCCTACAATGAGTAGGTAAATATTCATAACGGTAACAACAATACCAATGCCCCATAATAGTACATTCGTATATTTATGGTTCGCATATTGCCCCATCACCTTACGGCTACTCGTCATATAGAGCTGCAAGAAAATTGTAATAGGTAGTTGCAAACTCAAGAACATTTGAGAGATCAACAATGCTTGGAATGAATCAGTAACAAATACAATCAACAGCAATGCCGGAATGTATGTTAAAGCCAAGCCTAATCGAGTATGGAAGTCTTTCATATCGTAAGACTCACCAAACATACCTGCAAATATACTCGCTCCAGCCATACCTGCTGTAGCAGAAGAGGCAAAGCCCGCAAAGAGCAATGCGATAGCAAAGATAGTACCTGCTGCAGGGCCAATGAGAGGTCGTAACAACTCCTCCGCCTGTTCAAGCTCTGTTACTTCAATGCCGTGAGTAAAGAACACTGCCGCCGCCAGTAAAATCATGGCGGAGTTAATCATCCACCCAATCCCCATAGAGAATAAGGTGTCTAGGAATTCATAACGCAATTGGCGCTTCATTATGGAAGGATCTTGCGTATTGAATTGGCGACTTTGGATGATTTCTGAGTGCAAGAACAAATTGTGAGGCATAATAACAGCCCCTAAGATACTCAAAATAACGAGCATCGATTCATTCGGAATCTTAGGATCTACCCAACCAATGCCTGCTGCCGCCCAATCTACATTGACCATATTGACCTCAACGAGGTAGGCCAATGCAATAAGGGATACAAAACCTGCAATAATCCGCTCCAGTTTTCGATAGGAGTTTGTAATGAGCATAACAGTACATATAACGGCCGTTAACACACTACCTATCAGAAGCGGAATGCCAAAGAGCATTTTCAATGCAATAGCAGCGCCGATAAATTCAGCCAATGCCGTCGCCGCAGCTGCAATGCCAGCTGTACTCAACACAAATCGAGATACATAGCGAGGCAAGAATTCATAGGCACATTCGGATAAGCATTGGCCCCGTACAATGCCTAAATGAGCCACATTATGCTGCAATAAAATCAGCATAATCGTAGATAGTGTTACTACCCATAAAAGTTCGTAACCATAACTAGCACCGGCTGCTAGATTAGCCGCCCAGTTGCCAGGGTCGATAAACCCTACAGTTACGATAATGCCAGGCCCTATAAATTTAAAGAGCCTCGCTCACCTGGTGCTTACCATTTTGGTGAACAGTAAACAACTGTTTCTTTAAGAAATCAATCATTATAACTCCTTATTAAGGGTTATAGAGTAAAGGTCATCTCTGTTTGCATGCGAGCATCGGTTTTAGATTTTGTATCCTTACCACCGGTATAACGGATGCGCACATTATTATTTACTTTAACACGAGAATCATCAATTTTGAATTTCTTCATTTTTTCTTTGATTTGTTCATCTGTTAAAGCGCGCTCTTCTGGTTTTGCCACTTCATCATTAGCGGTATCTAAAGCCTCTTGTTGAGATTTAGATACTTGGTATGTTTTACCAGACTTCTTAGCCTTTTCAGCACGTTTTTCGTCTAATTTTTGACGACGCTCTCGGGTAACTTTCTTGTCGCGACCGATACGATAGTCCATTACATCACGCATATTTTCTTGATAAATGCGCAATGCATATTGGCGATCGTTTTCGTTCATTTGCTCTCGTTTGGTTACTACCTCATCGATAAGAGGCATAAGCTCATCCTTTGTATAGCTTGTATTGCCATCAAAAACAAAACCATGTGTATCTGTAATAGCACCGTGTTTAATTAGCGTTTGTAATGCCGTATACGTCCAATCATTTGGCGTAATTACACCAGCACTCGCATGATATTCTGCGTTACTAGAACTTCTTACAGTTTCTACATCAGCACTCATGCCATCTATCATAGGACGTGCACTTGGAATAGCAATGCTTTCAGCATGAACAAAGCCAACAGAAGCAACAAGACATAATGTGCCGATACCGATAGCGCGACGAAGTAAATTCATGTGACGTGTATATTTTATATTCATAAGAGTCTCCTTAAAATTACATTTTATACAATCTATTATATGAAACCCCTTGTCATACGTCAACTCTATAACCTTACACGCCTGTATACATCAATATTTACAAGACCTTAAACTCATTTGAGTCCTTACACATTAAGGTCCATGCCTAGTAAATATTACAATAAACAAAAAGACCTCACATCGCGTGATGTGAGGTCTCAGCATGGCGGAGGATTAGGGATTCGAACCCTAGCGACGGTAACCCGCCCTAACGATTTAGCAAACCGTCCTCTTCAGCCTCTTGAGTAATCCTCCATGCTTTACTGGGTAATCATATCATACCCAATAAGGCATTGTCAATTGTATTATTTCAACATGGATTCGATGAACTCAAAAACCTCTAACTACTAGTTCATTTAGTAATTAGAGGTTCATATCAGTCTATATTATATATTCTTTTATAGTATGTATATTGTCCTATATTAAATATAGTATTCTATGTAGCCATCGGGGATTTTCTTTTCCTCCGACTTACCGTTATTAGTACGACGAGGTTTACGGACATACATATTTTCTGGATCCGTTTCAAAGATAACCATGTCTTTAGGGATATCATGTTTAATAACAAGGTTACAACCGATTTGTGCGGGCACCGATAGTAATATCTCCTAAGATTTTTGTGCCTGTACCGATGAGCACTTCATCTTCGATAGTTGGATGGCGTTTTACCTGTTTAGAGGACATCCCCCCTAGTGTAACTTGGTGGAATAGTGTTACATTATCCCCTACGATGGCGGTTTCACCGATTACAACGCCCATACCATGGTCAATAAATAAACCGCGGCCAATCGTTGCACCTGGGTGAATTTCAATGCCCGTTACGTGACGAGAATGTAATGCCACACGACGCGCCAAGGTTGGCCATCCCGCCTTATAAAGGCGGTGCGCAAAGAAATGCCAGAATAAGGCCGTAATATGCGGATACGTCCAAATAACCATCCACACGCTTGTTGCGGCTGGGTCAGAATCCATTACGCGCTTAATATTATATTGAATTTTGCCCCATAATTCGCGCAAACCTTGCATCATAGTGACTCCATCTCAAATAACTCTACTCATATAATATATAGTATACAACATATGTGGTCTGTATTCCTATACATAAGATGTTTTATCTATGCGAAATCCGTTACTTTACATATTCGTTATTAGCAAAATCCAAAAGGGATAAGTATTTTTCTACCCCATCTGGTGCAATAACCACTATATTCGCCTTTGGTTCTTCGCGAGCAATACGCTTAGCTGCTACGATAGCGGCCCCCGCTGAAAGTCCAATAGAAACACCGCTTTCACGCATAAAGGTTTGTACTTCGCCAAAAGCTTCTTCATCACTTACAGTTTGTACGCCGTCCATCAAGCTTTGGTCGAAGTTCTCTGGAATGAAGCCCGCACCAATACCTTGAATTTTGTGAGGACCACCCTTGCCTTCTGTAATAGCCGGAGATCCTGTTGGTTCCACTGCGATAGATTTTAGATTCGGATTATGCTCTTTCAATCGTCTAGTAACACCTGTGAAAGTACCACCTGTACCGATACCTGCCACAAATACGTCTACATTTGGCACTTGTTCTACGATTTCAGCGCCCGTAGTACGGTAATGTATATCTGGATTCGCAGGATTTACAAATTGGCCTAAAGTAAACGCATTAGGATATTTTTCTAAGATTTCATTTGCTCGTTCAAGAGCACCCTTCATGCCTGTTTCTTTCGGTGTTAAGATGAGCTGTGCACCGTACGCCTTAATAAGTTCACGACGTTCTTTACTCATGCTTTCAGGCATAATAATTACAGTTTTAATATGTAAGATAGCGCCCACCATGGCAAGAGCAATACCTGTATTGCCACTTGTAGCCTCTACGATGATGCTATCCTCGTGAAGGCGTCCTTTTTCCTTAGCATCTTGCAACATACCAAGTACTGCGCGATCTTTCACAGAACCGCCTACATTATATTTTTCAAGTTTTACATAAATATTGGTATTTGGTAATTGATATACCGGAGTTTTACCAATCAGTTCAGTTGTTTGATTTGTGACTATACTCATCTGATTCTCCTTTTGGTGATAGATGATAAAAATCGTCCTCAGGAACATCCCAAGGACGATATGAATTTCACCTTGTTATTCTCTATACACTGGATATAACCATTTGTGTATTCTCATAAATACAATCATACTCTATCACCTGCATCTATGCATTGTCAAGAGAATGAGAACCGCTTTTAAAACCCTAAAAATATAGGAAATAACTAGGTTTATTTATAATTTTGTCAGTGTATCTACCACCATACCCCAAGTAACAGGCACCATAATAATAACTAGCGCGAGTCCAATAAAGATGACTGTCCCTAGTATAACGGTAAGTCGTGGAAGGATGGCTATCACGGTACTATTCGCTACATTATACGCCTTATCTATGTCATAGTGTAGCGCTACATAGCCCCACAGGTATCCTGCTATCACATATATCGCTACATAAGGGTCTAGTATGATATGCGTTGATGTCATCGTTTCAACATGCATTAGCCGATTGATGACTGGTGAAAGTAGCACATTAGCAAGCATCGCTATAAGCTTGAACCAAATAAGGCATATAATATAAGGCCACATGGTTCTCATGGTCATCCGTATCATGTAAATCAATCCTACAATAGCTAAGCCCAACCCGCCCTTTTCATGGGCCATGTACTGTTCCATCCAGGAAGGTTGTTCTTTACCTTGATGCAGTTGGTCATAGTGAAACGATAAGTTTCTTTCACCATGAGCCAAATCGACGAGACCTAACACTTGTAGCAATACCAGAACAAAGACGACAACAACGCCTATTTGGAAGCTTTCACTAAAGAATATAGCCATCGGATCAATAGCCAGCTCACGCAGAACAGATAGATTGCCATACACATCATAAAACACAGCATATAGACCATTTGTTATGAGTACATCCACAATAAACAGGGTCAATATAAAAATAAGATACCCATTCCACCGAGTCCATCGACTCAGATGTGATAACTTCGTATGCTCCCCTACGATTATGGATGCAGGGTGAATAGACAATATCACACCGATCATAAAAAACATTATAAACGATGTGACCATTGTTAAATATTCGTATGCCATATTAACGGTATGCTACGCGCTCAGGCTGCATATCGTGGAAATGAAGACGCTCTTTTGCAGTCTTTTCCCACTCTGTACCAGGCTTGCCATAGTTTGCGTATGGGTCGATGGACAAACCACCGCGCGGCGTAAACTTGCCCCATACCTCGATGTACTTAGGATCCATCAACTTGATAAGGTCTTTCATGATGATGTTGATGCAATCTTCATGGAAGTCCCCATGGTTACGGAAACTAAATAAGTATAATTTCAAAGACTTGGACTCAACCATTTTCTTATCCGGTACATAAGAGATATAGATTGTGGCAAAGTCAGGTTGACCTGTCATAGGACATAAGCTAGTGAACTCAGGACAATTAAACTTAACGAAGTAATCATTATCAGGGTGCTTGTTATCAAACGCCTCTAACACCTGTGGTGCATAATCAGTTGGGTAATCGGTCTTGTGACTAACATCGTTACCCCTTGTAACTCTTTTTCAGATCTGCCGGATGCCATAAGGAACCTCTTTCTATACATTCTAGAACTCTATAATTAGATATATTGAATAATTCATGTAACACTTAATTATAGCATATAAAAGAATACACCAGTTATAGAGATAAACGATTTCAGACTATAGTTAAATGACCGTTTCATCCTATGTCTCTAAATAAACTATCCTATCCCCATAATCTAGTTCAATTATATTGCGCTCACATATAGATTGTGTAAAATTAAAATTTATAATAAAATATTCATATACATCTGGTAATGTTAGTTTATTCAAAACGATATAATACCTTATGGAGGTCACTTATGAAATTAAAACAGCTTATTTTATCTAGCATCGCTGTAGGTGCATTAGCTTTCACATTTGGCGCAGTACAACCTGCACAGGCGGCTATTGGCATGGAGAATCCAGGTCCAGCTATGAATCTTGAAAAGCCTGCATCTGTTACGACTGCCCATCATATCAATGTAGATGGCAAGGTTGTTGAGCCTATTAACGGTCAACAAAATGTAATCTATGTAGATGGTCAACCACTCGTAGCATTGCGCCAAGTATCTGAAGCATTAGGCTATAAAGTAGCATGGGATGAGCCTACTAAAACAGCATTAGTAGACATGAACATTGCTACACTAGCCATCCAACCAGATTCTGCAGAAGTTGTACGTCATGGTAAATTAAAAATCATTAACCTTGATACTACTGAATCCTTCTTGCCTGCAGCTCGCAAGGTAGATGGTACTATCTTTGTAAAACCACAAGTATTCAAATTATTGTTGAACGATGTAAAAGTTACGAAGGATGAAATCTTCATCGCCCCTCAACGCGCACAATTAGCGTCTACTACAAACACAGAGGTATCTCACAAGAATGAACTCAACACATTCTTGCCACCATCTCAAAATGATGTAAAGAAAAAAGAAGGTCCAAAGGCTACGGAAAAACCTCTTATTAAAATTAAGAAATCCTTAGCTAAAGATACTGTAACTACAGACGATCAAGCTCAATCTACAGATAAATCTGAATACCAACGCGCTAACGGATTAGATCGATAAGCGAAGCTAAGAGATTGTTAAACAAGCTCTCAACGCATCGAAAAATTTATACAAATAAAAAGGTCCCATACGGGACCTTTTTATTTGTATAACGTATATAGTTATTCAAAATTAGTTTTACTAAATTTGATGGCTATATTATCTGCCAAAACCATAACGGTTAAGTGCTGTATTACCACTACCATATATAGCCATGATCTTCGCCATGAAATAGTCAGCTACTGCTAGAGAGTATGCTGCAATATCATTGTAATCAGAGTATTTTGGTGCAACATTAGTCACAGTAATGTTTTCAATAGTAGTACTAGCTTTAGGAGTAGTTAATTTATTTGTAGTAGGTGCAGGATCTGTAACAGTTACTGTAGAACCCATGGCTGGATTAACATAACCTGTTGGAGTAGATACTGGTGGACGTTGGGAATCAGTATATTTGTAGCCATAAGAAGCGTCTGCTTGTTGTGGTGCTACTGTAACAGCGCCAAAAGCAAGTACAGCTGCTGCCAAAACGATAGAGAATTGTTTTGATGCTTTCATAAAAAACCTCCAAATAACATAAAAGTATTTTATCAAAAATTATGATAACGGAGATTTATTATAAACTATCTACATAAACGCACAATGAAAGAGAGTTAATATCATTTATATTTCATTTATCACTTTATTTTGATACCTTTGAAAGCATCTTTCACCCCATCCATTTGGCGTTTTACATTATCAAAGGATGCTTTTAAATCCTCAGGAGGCTTAAAGTTATCGAGATCTTTAGACGACTCAGATGCACGTTTGCTATTTTCGCCAGCTTGCTTCATGCCAGCTTTAATCCGATCCATATTCTCATCGATCTCATCGAAGGATTCGTCGTAGATGATAAAATTACTGCCCCCCGTGGGACGTAATATTGAGTGGCCCCATTGTAAGCTGACCATTATCGATGCGAAGCGCATCTGTGGAAATGGTCGTAATATTCGTATTCACCTTCACATCACTAAAGGACAGATGCCGCCCCTTATTGTGAAAGTTCCCAGTAATGCTTTGGATCGGTATAAGCATATAGTGGCCTTCTCCAGACCAGAAATTACCCCACACCTCCATATCACGAGGCAAGCCTTCGCTTTTAAAGTTCAAATTAGCCGACACCGGTACAACAAATTCAGGTGTTTTAAGAGCCTCACTACTATCAAGGTCCTTTGCTATCCCTGTAATCGTATAGGCTCTTGTATCTAGATTATATACACCTTTTGCCTCTAATTTGCCACTATATACATTAGCATTAACATTTTCAAAATTTAAAATGCCATCTTGGTACGTCACATCACCCACTACGTTTTCAAAGGTAAGCGCAGGAATACGTAAAATAGGCATCGTTACACGGCCTTTAGCCAACGGTCGATTAAAATCACCAGTTACTCGCGTCAGCAAGGTCATAGCATCGTGAATATCATCGCCAAAACCAAGAGAGGCGGGGTCCACACCTTTCACATCAAACTGTAAATCTAACTGAGGCATGCGATGCTTTAACACATCCTTTAAATCAACGCGACCTTTTAGTGTCATTCCATCACCAATAGCGGTTCCACCAAACTTACCGGTTTCCATATCAATGCGAATAGCGCGCTTACTATCAAGATGGATTTTAGCCTCTACATTCTTCATCACATAGTGACGATTTTTTTCTGAAAGATTTCTAGCTGATTATTTCTAAGTGTAATGGTAAGGTCCAAATGTTGACCTTCCCAATTAAAAATTACGAACCTTTTTAGCCAATTCCTCTTGCCGATCTTTGCGTCGTCTTTTTTTAGGCGGCTTAGGTCGCGGCTCCACCTCATCAAGAGGCTTATTCACATCAGGTGAGGCAGGCACGAAGTCGAGCCGGTTGTTATCATCTAAATCGACTACAATGGTCGCATCATTTAGCTCGATTCCGTTTATGGCAGAAGCCTTAAAGTTACGAGTGACTACGTCCCACATATTAACGCGTATCTTACCACTGGGAACGGTGAGCAATTCACGACCTTCAGGGTCCTTCCACACCAAATCGGTAAAGGATAATGTCCCCCACGGCGTTGCAGTTAAACTCTCTACGGTTACAGAACCACGCATCATCGTTTGTCGCGCCATAACCTCGTTGAAGATAACACCCATCCCACGACTCGCTATTGTAGCCAATACAAAGAAAATAATCGCTCCAATGGCAAGAAAAGCAGCAATGCCTTTTAGGCCTTTCTTATACAATTGTTTATATTTTGTCCAATAGGAACGTATGTAATATTTCATAGCATTATTATATCATGATGCATTTATATTTTTATTTTAATGGGGCCCCAAAACATATCGGCCTGAATATTGAAAGGAGTGTCCCATTAAAATAAAATAGCTCCACTAATCTTTAAGATGTTATGCTTTTGCTTGTTTACCGTATTTTACAAGGCTTTCAGCTTCAATTTCTTCTTGAGTGCGATAGTCTTGAGGAATGTCAGACAAACGAATCCAGCTGCGAACTGCTTCTACTAATACGATAAGGATCATGAGGAACATGGCAGCACTGAATGCTACTAGGATCCATTTACCAGCTGGGATATAGCTGTTAAATACGTTTTCAAAGTCTGCAGCAATAGCAACGATAGCCATTAGGATACATGGAATACCTGTAACCCATGCATAGCGTTTGCGGCCAAGTCGCATAATAACTGTAGTACTTACAGCCAATGTCATAGTACCTAATAATTGGTTAGATACGCCGAATAGAGGCCAAATAATACCGATGTTACCTTGTAGAACTAGGTAGCCCCACAAGATACAAATTAAAGCTGCACAACCATATACGCCAGGAGCCCAATGTTGGTCGTTGAATTTAGGATGGAAATGACCTAATAATTCTTGAAGTAAGTAACGACCTACGCGAGTACCAGCATCGATCAAAGTCATGATGAACAAGGCTTCGAACATGATACAGAAGTGATACCAGTAACCCATCAAGTGATCCATGTTAGGCAATCTGGAGAAGATATGAGCCATACCTACTGCTAAGGATACGGCGCCACCAGGACGGTGCATCAAGTCTTCACCAACCATTGCGGACAACGCTGGCAATTCATGAACTTGAAGTCCTAACGCTTTGAAGGATTCTACTGTGGAGTTAATAGCAAAGTAATCGTCTGGATGCAATGCAGTCGCTGCGATCAACGCCATCATAGCGATGAAGCCTTCTGTTAACATTGCGCCATAACCGATAGGTAAGATTTCTCTTTCATTAGTAAGCATTTTAGGTGTTGTACCAGTTGCAATAACAGTATGGAAACCAGATAACGCACCACATGCAATAGTAATGAAGATGTAAGGGGAATACAGAACCTTTCAATACAGGACCGCCACCCCAGATATAAGGAGTAACAGCTGGCATTTGGATTTCAGGCATTACGATGATAATACCGAGAGCCAAGGCGCCAATTGTACCGATTTTAAGGTATGTAGACAAATAATCACGAGGAGCGAGCAATAACCATACTGGCAATGCTGCTGCAAAGAAACCATACACGGCAAGCATAATTTCAATAGTTTGCAAGTCGTATGTGAACCAAGAAGCATATTCGCTAGCTGCGATGTTAGGACCGTAGATAATGCCTACGAAGATTAACGCTACACCAATGATAGTAGCCTCTTGGATTTTACCAGGACGCAACCATTTCAAATAAATACCAATGAAAATTGCAATTGGAATTGTAGCAAATACGGAGAAGAACCCCCATGGGGAGTTATGCAATGCGTTAGCTACTACTACAGCCATACCCGCAAGGGTGATAATCAATAAGAACAATGTAGCAAGCATCGCACCGAAACCAGCTAATTTACTGATTTCTTCGCGCGCAATATCCGCGATTGACTTACCGTCATAGCGAACTGAAGCGAATAAGATAACCATATCATGTACAGCACCAGCCAATACAGAACCGATTAGGATCCATAAGGCACCAGGCAAATACCCGAACTGGGCTGCAATAACAGGACCTACGAGAGGGCCTGCACCTGCAATGGCTGCAAAGTGATGACCAAAGGTTACCCATTTGTTAGTTGGCACGTAATCGTGACCATCGTTGTGAACCATAGCCGGCGTCGGACGATATTGGTCCAAGGTCAACACCTTAGCCGCTATGAAAGCCCCATAAAAGCGGTACGCTAAAATTAGAATACACGCGGAGGCTATAACTAAGTAAATACCATTCATAACCATATAAACACCTCCAATTGTCTTGTGTGACATGGTGTTATATAAAAATATCTGATAAATCTTTTGCACATCCATGCCACATTGGCTCTCTAAACTTTTAGTACTTACAATAATTATTGTATATCTAAACATAAAAGTGTCAATTATCGATTTCTCATTTTGAATGTACATTATGAGTTAAAAGCATAATTAAAAAGCATTCTCCGTTAATAAGAGAATGCTTTTAGCGTTTTATTTTGATAGTAATTATCTATTGTCTTACCACGATGCCTGCTGCGTGAAGTGCTTTTTTAATATCTTTTATTGTTAATACTTTATTATGTAGCAAGGCACTAGCGAGGGCTCCAGTTACATTTGTTTTTGTAAATAAATCCACAAAATGCTGTATATTTCCAGCACCACCAAAGGCCGTTACAGGCACATCAACAACCTCTGCCAAGGCTTGATATAATTCAATATCAAAGCCAAGACCTGTGCCATGTCTATCGATACTCGTTACCAATAACTCACCTGCACCACGGTCTACCGCTTCTTTCGCCCATTCTAAAGCATTTTTGCATTGTGCCCCCGGATCATCCGATGTGCCATGTCCATAGGTATACCACATTTTCTCAAAAGGATTATATTTTACGTCTAAGCACACAACGATGCCTTGATTGCCAAACTTCTTTGCCCCTTCTGTGATAAGGGATGGATTAGATAGTGCCGCCGTATTGACAGAAACCTTATCGGCACCAGCTTTCATAAGCTGCGTCATATCCTCCACAGAAGCAATGCCACCGCCCACAGTTAACGGCATAAATACCTTATCTGATGCATTGAGTACCATATCAGTAAAGGTTTTACGGCCCTCCGTGGTCGCCGTAATATCTAATAATACAAGTTCGTCCGCCCCTTGTATCTCATAACGTTCCGCACATTCAACGGGATCGCCAGCATCAACCATATCACGGAATTGCACACCATTCTGAACGCGACCATTTGCTACGCCAAGGCAAGGAATAATACGTTTCGCTAACATAGAATAGCCCTCCTATTATTTCGCCGCTGCGTAGGCTTCTGTAATATTGCCAAATGTACGCAACAAGTTTAGGCCTACTACACCACTTTTTTCAGGATGGAATTGCATTCCATACACCCTACCGCGCTCCACAACGCCAGGTACATCGATGCCATAATTTGCAGTGGATGTAATAAATTCAGGGTCTGTATCTACATAATAAGAATGAACAAAATAGGTATATTGATCGTCTACATTGCTGAAAGCACTGTCTGGATGGTGCAATGTATTTTTGTTCCAACCCATGTGAGGTACACTGAGGCCAAGGTCACGAGGAATTTCTCTTACCTTGCCTGGAATAAGTCCTAAGCCTGGTGTTGGACCATATTCTTCGGACTCTTCAAATAATAGCTGCATACCCAAGCAAATACCTAATAATGGTATTTCTCGTTTTACCACTTCATGAATGACATCGACGAGACCACGTTCCTTAAGAACGGCTACTGCCGATGCATAGGCGCCTACACCTGGCAAGAGAACACCATCAGCATTTAGTATAACCTCAGGATCTGCTGTTAGCACCGCATCAAGTCCGATGTAGGCCAACGCTTTCTGGACATTAAATGTATTACCCGCATCATAATCTATAATGGCAATCATAATATACTCCTTTCAACAGCCTTAATAAGCCCCAGTATCACTAGGGCTCGTCATTCACGTTGTTTTCGTTATATATATTCTCTAAACAGGATACAAACTCCTACCATCCAATTGGGTAAAAGCTAAACTCCATTCTATAGAATGAAACTTGATATCATAAGGCGCGAATCATTAGTATATATGATATATCCCATATTGATTAATTCATGAATTGTTTTAATATACCGCGCATAATAGCTCCATCTTGAGCCATTGGAATGGTAAGTCTCAACCAACCTTCCCATTGTCCACGGCGCACTTGATAGCCTTCTTTTAGCCATGCATCAGCCAAGCCTTCTGCATCAGATACGGAAAAGAAAATAAAGTTTGCTTCACTCTTGTAGTAGTGAATACCTAATTCATCAAACAAGCTTTCCCATTTAGCCCGCTCTTCTGCATTTTGAGATATCATTCTTGTTAAGAATGCTTGATCATCAAAGGCTGCTTCTGCGGCTACTTGAGATAAAGTATTGAGATTATATGGCAAGCGGATAGTTTGCATATAGTTCGCCAGCTCTAGAGGCGTCATCATATAGCCTACACGGTAATTAGCAAGACCATATGCCTTGGAGAAGGTACGCATAATAGCTACATTTGGGAACTCATCTAGTAATGCACGTGCTGTAGGAACATCTACAGATGTAACGAAGTCAATATAGGCCTCATCGATAATAACTAGTGTGTCTTTTGGTACTTTTGCAATAAAGTTACGGATATCTTCAACAGTCTCATAGGTACCTGTAGGGTTATTAGGATTACAAATCCATACGAGGCGTGTTGTGTCATCTACAGCTTTAACAGTGCGGCGAAATCATAGTGACCTGTTTCAAAATCCGCCTCAACTTCACGAATTTCTGCACCCTCAACGAGACCATTTAAAGCATACTCGGAGAAGGCTGGCACGCTTACCACGATAGAGTCACCAGCGCTGATCAAGGTTTTATTGACCATGGCAATAACCTCATCAAGGCCTACACCGATAACGAGTTGCTCTGGTTGTACCTTCCAATACGCAGCCAATTTCATACGCAAATCAGTAGCGTTACCATCAGGATAATAGTTAGCATCATTATGTGTTACATAGCTAAGAATAGCCTCACGCACTAATGGAGAGGTCCCATATGGGTTTTCGTTGGCAGACAAGCGCACTAATCGGTCTACCCCAAGGCGTTCCTTTACCGCTGTAGCAGGCTCCTCTGGTATATAGGGTTTCAATGTGCGAATTATCTCTTTCATAGGCTATCCTTTCTAACTATTTTCTTAACGTATATACACGCGTTCAAACTCATTTTTTGTTTATATACTCGTCTAAACTCATATGTACGTATTTCAATGCAAATACATTTATTAAAACTCATATGAACTGATGTAAGCTCATACAATAGCGTGCATTATAAATTCGTAATCTCTGGGCGATCTGTAGTCTTGCTCACTACGCCTTCACGGCTCGCAAGTTCTGCCTCAATGGCTTCGTAAGGAATATTTTTCTCTGCTAATAATACGAGCAAGTGATACAACACATCTGCTGTTTCGTAAATCAACTCTTGAGGGTCTTCGTTCTTTGCAGCGATGACAACCTCTGTCGCCTCTTCGCCTACCTTTTTCAAGATTTTATCGAGACCTTTATCAAATAAGTAATTCGTATAAGAACCTTCCTTAGGTTGCGCTTTGCGGTTCTTAATAATTTCATATAATTCGTTCAATGTTTGTTGTGCCATAACTAACTCCAATCTACATCATTAAAGAAACAGCTGATGCGCCCTGTGTGACACGCAGGACCTTCTGGCTTAACTTGAATGAGCAATGTATCCCCATCGCAATCGAGGGCCATACTCACCACATGCTGCACATTGCCACTCGTACCGCCCTTGTGCCATAGCTCTTGGCGAGAACGAGACCAAAACCACGTTTCCTTTGTCTCTAGTGTTTTGTGAAAGCTTTCTTCGTTCATCCACGCCACCATGAGAACATCTTTTGTATCCGCGTCTTGTATAACCGTTGGCAATAAGCCATTTCCCTTTTCAAAATCCGGTTTCATATAGTAATCCTTTAATACAAGTAATCTTTTCAAAATTCAATGTTTTGTTTAGTACCTTTACCATAGTGGAGGCATTTAAGCCGTTTACCATACTCTAATTATGTAAATTACTTTTATCGTACGGTAATTCCTCGAGCTCGTAATTCGTTTTTAAGATCAGGAATTTTAATTTCTCCAAAGTGGAAAATAGATGCCGCTAGTGCACCAGTAACGCCAGTTTGTTCAAAGAGGTCTATAAAATCTTGAACCTTGCCGGCACCGCCAGATGCGATGATAGGTACATCTACAACGGCTTCAATGGCCTTATATAGTTTGATATCAAAGCCTGATTTAGTGCCGTCCTTATCCATGCTCGTTACGAGCAATTCACCTGCTCCACGAGAAACAGCTTCCTTAGCCCAATCAAGGGCTTTCCATTCGGTGCGCTTACGACCGCCGTGCGTATAAACGTACCATTCGCCAGTTTCTTCGTCTGTTTTTACGTCGATAGCCACTACCATACATTGGTTACCAAACTTTTGAGCTCCTTCTGTGATGAGTTCAGGATTTGCAAGAGCTGCCGAATTCAAAGATACCTTGTCGGCGCCAGCTTTCAACAAAGCCGTCATATCCTCAATGCTCTTGATACCACCACCAACGGTGAGCGGCATAAATACCTGGGAAGAAATCTCTTGCACCACGTCGCGCATGGTGGTCCGTGCATCGACAGTAGCCGTAATATCTAAGAATACTAATTCGTCAGCCTGTTGCTGTTCATAGGAGGCCGCAATATCTACGGGACTACCTACATCTACGAGATTAACAAAGTTAACCCCTTTTTTTACGCGCCCATCATCCACATCAAGGCACGGAATAATCCGTTTCGCTAACATAATTCTACTCCCCACTAAGTGTTTGAGTTACCGTTGATTGTACCCGGCAATTTCCTCTAATGTAATCGTTCCTTCATACAAAGCCTTACCAACGATACTGTCCATAACGCCTTTGGCTTCAGGGATTTAATATCTTCTAAATTACGAACGCCCCCAGACGCAACGATGCACGCTGTAGGAAATTCTTTTTGCAAATTGCCAAGCAAGTCCTCGTTAGCGCCTTGCATAGTGCCATCTCTGTCCACATCGGTAACAATGAAGTACTTTGCACCGCCTTCAACCATGGCGCCGATTAAATCCGTCATAGGTACGTCGGATTGATCGAGCCAACCTTCAGCAGCGACCTTACCATTTTTACCGTCTACGCCGATTACAATGCGCTCTGCACCATATTCAGCAATCACTTGTTTTGTAAGCTCTGGATTTTTGAGTGCTACGGAGCCTAAGATAACGCGGTCTACACCTAAACCTAAATAGAGGTCAACGGCCTCTTTATCGCGAATGCCTCCACCGATTTCAAGAATACCTGTGAAAGCTTCACGCACTGCTTTTACAATGTCTACGTTAACAGGTTTGCCCGCCTTAGCACCGTCTAAATCGACGAGGTGTAGCGCCCCAACCTTGGCTGCTTCATATTGTTTTGCTTGGTCTACTGGATCAGGATTGATAACCGTTTCCTGTGCGAAGTCACCTTTATAGAGGCGAACGCTGCGACCATCTTGTAAATCTATAGCTGGAAAAATCATAGGTTCTCCTTCATTAAATGACTATATTAAATAACGCCCTTTGTAGAATTTACCCCTTGAATATCTGGGTTAATCGTAACGGCCTTGCGCAATGCACGGCCTGTAGCCTTAAACATACTTTCAATAATGTGGTGTGTATTTCGACCATATAAATTGCGAACATGTAAATTCATAGCAGCGCTCATAGCAAGAGCTTGGAAGAAATCCTCTACTAGCTCTGTTTCAAAGTTACCACCCAAAACAGGAGTGCTCCATTCACCTTGGAATACGAGGTACGGACGACCGCTCAAATCGATGACAACTTGCGTTAAAGCTTCGTCCATAGGAACCCACGCATCACCGTAACGTTCGATACCAGCCTTATCGCCTAAGGCTTTCACCAAGGCCTGACCTAAGGCCAATCCGATATCCTCCACAGTGTGGTGAGCATCTACATAGGTATCGCCTTTTGCCTCTACCACGAGACCAAAGCGCCCATGTTTTGCAAGTAGCGTCAGCATGTGGTCAAAAAAGCCAATTCCTGTGGAGATGGAGCTCGTTTGCGCCCCATCAAGGGTAAGTTCTACTTTAATATTTGTTTCTTGAGTGGTGCGTTGCACCGTACCTGTGCGTATCATAACGACCTCTATACCTCAAATCTATTTTTCAAAACGTACTTCGATAGCGCGAGCATGTGCTTCAAGGCCTTCTGTACGAGCTAATGTAGTAATGTGTGTTGCCACTTCTTCTAATCGTGCTTTTGTAAATTGTGTAAAGGATGTACGTTTTACGAAATCATATACACCAAGTGGAGAGGAGAAGCGTGCTGTTCCGCTTGTAGGCAACACGTGGTTTGTACCGCCTACGTAGTCGCCCAATGGTTCAGATGCATAAGCACCGAGGAATACGGAGCCTGCATTTTGAACGAGGCTCATATAGCTCATTGGATCTGGCAATTGGATTTCCAAATGCTCTGGCGCCACTTCATTCATGACAGTGAACATGTCTTCAACGCTATCCATAACGGCAATATAACTATTATTTTCAATAGCTGGACGAGCGATGTTTTCACGAGGCAACAATTTTAATTGGCGTTCTACCTCATCGGATACCGCATTTGCTAGGCTTTCACTAGTAGTAACCATAATAGCGCGCGCACGAGGATCATGTTCCGCTTGGGACAAAAGATCTGCTGCAAGGTGTACTGGATTAGCACTATCATCAGCGATAACGCCAATTTCACTTGGGCCCGCAATCATGTCGATATCAACTTGGCCGAACACTTGGCGTTTTGCAGTAGCAACGTAAATGTTGCCAGGTCCTACGATTTTATCAACCTTTGGAATGCTTTCCGTACCATACGCAAGAGCTGCTACACCTTGAGCACCACCAACTTGGTATACTGCATCAACACCAGCAAGTTTGCGGCACCTAATACAGCAGGATTGATACCATCCTTTTGAGGAGGTGTAACCATAACGATTTCTTTAACGCCTGCAATTTTAGCTGGCAACGCAGTCATGATAATAGTAGAAGGATAGGCTGCTGTGCCGCCAGGAACATAAAGGCCAACGCGAGCCAATGGAATAACCTTTTGACCACGGATGATGCCCGGTGTATCCAGATCTACAAAGCCTTGTTCAATTTCACGGCTGTGGAACTCAGTAATATTTGCCTTTGCCTTTAATAAAGCGGCTTTCAAATCATCAGATAAGGACTCATAAGCAGCGTCGATTTCCTCTTGAGACACCTTGAAATCTTCGATGGATACACCATCAAATTTTTCAGAATAGGCCTTTAAAGCCGCATCACCATTGGTGCGAACATCGTCGATGATATCGTACACGCGGCGTTCAATTTCCATGTCTGTAGTTTGTTGAGTGTAATTTCGCACGATACTAAGCATCGTATCTAATGATTCCTTATAAATTTTCATGTCTTATCCTTCTTCCTATCTATGCTATCCGCACTATTAGTTCTATCTCTTATTTATTAATGGCTTCTGAAAGCTGATCTATAAGTTTAAAAATAGTATTTCTCTTTTGTTTTAGCGCTAATGGATTGGCTACTAAGCGAGTAGAAATCTTTTGCAACCAGTCAAAAATTTCTAAGTTATTTTCCCGTAAGGTTGTGCCAGTTTCTGTAATATCTACGATGGCATCAGCAAGTCCTACTAACGGAGCCAACTCAACGGAGCCTTCAATTTTGATGATTTCCACATCTTGTGCTCCAAAGTACTGTTTTGTAATGGTTGGGTACTTTGTACCGATACGTTGGCGCCGACCTTCTTTAGGATCATAGCCTGCCAAAGAGGCCAAGATAAATTGGCATTTACCAGTTTGTAAATCTAGCATTTCATAGCTTGTATCGTCTTGTTCGTCTAGTACATCACTGCCAACGATACCAAGGTCTACCACACCGTTTTTCAAGTATGTCGTTACATCAGGACCTTTAGCGAGGATAACCTCTATAGCATCGCCCAACGGAATGATGAGCTTACGCGCCTTGTTACGCAATGGCTCACAGTCTACGCCACAGGACTCCAAGAGAGGAATAAAATCCTTCTCTACGCGGCCCTTTGTAAGGGCGATACGCAATTTACCATTATCTTGATTGTTGCTTTCACCATTCAAGGTCACATCAGTCAACACGTCGATGTTGAAAGCCATCCCCACCGCAGGCATCGGTGTACCATCAAAGCTAGATAGCAAGCCGTCATAACGACCGCCGCTGACGATGTATTGGGACACGCCATCCACATAGCCTCTAAATGTAAGGCCTGTATAGTAGGATTGAAGCGGCTCAGTAGACACGTCGATACGAACTTGCTGACCTGTTTGAGCCACTTGGTTCGCCATATCTACGAGATTATCTAAAATGCGTTGCGCCGCTGCAGGCAAAATGATTTGATTGAGCTCATCCTTAATATCTTGCACCGTACCAAACAAGCGAGGCCATACAGTTAAGAACGGATATAACGCACTATTTAAAATCGGAAATCAACTCGTTATAGCGTGGCAAGTATTTAGTAAATAAAGCCTCTAAAAGCTCAGTTTTTTCTTCATCACTAAGGCCAAGTGCATCGGTAATGGCGCGAGAAAAACGAGCATCCCCAATTTCTAATAGCAAATTATTACCGAGCTGAGTTTCATTTACCTCTTTAATGATGGCGAAGCACTCTTGCTCGGCTTCAATGCCTTCATAGCCTACCATCTCGATGCCGCCTTGCGTAACTTGGTTCACATCGCCACGGTGCTTTTTATTTTTCATGAACACATCGCCCAAGTAATAGAACGTGCGAGGCAATTCAATATTGGTAGTCGCCAAGAAACGACCGATTGGCATAGTCAAATCAGGACGAATTACGACGGACTCATCAGAACTATCCATGAACTCGTACATATGCTGACCGCGCCCCATTGCATAGCCATTAAATACATCCTTGTACTCCACAAGAGGTGTAGAGATCTTTGTGTATTGGCGGCTACGACATAGACCGAGCACATATTGGCTCACATCATCCTTGCGCTCCGCTACGGCCCCTATATCATCACGGAACCCCGTAGGTAATTGCTGCTGTACCATCCTAAACATCCTTTCTATCATTTCATTTCTCATGTCTGTGAAAGCATCATATAATCAGTTTCAAACGAGTTAAATGGCTTTCATTTATCTATGAGAAAAAATTTACCTATATCGATACTTTCCTATTTTATCGCTTTATCTAATTAAAGCATGAAATTATAATATAACGGTTCTATAGAATTGTCAATAGAACCGTTAGTATTACTCAAATTTAATTATGGGTCATTATAGGTAATAAACCTAGTTGTTGAAGTATTTATACCGTTTATTTTATCATATTAACACAGTTTAAAGTATAGCATAAAGAATTTCCCTGTTAATAAAGTGTAGTTTTCCTTATTAATAACTAAAGGGCACCTCCTTCGAGGTGCCCCTTTGCTATGAGTTTCTTAAAGAATTCCATATCATTAGTCTAATATAGTAAAAACAATACATATTTTTCTATTTAAAAAAAGGACTTTTCTAAACGCATAAGCAAACACGATAATCCCCCATAATGCAGAAAACGCTGCAATAAGGCCCTCTTTAAAAATATATACTATCTCTTTTTTTGACAAAACCCCGTGAGTATTGTAAAAAGAAGAAAATCAACCAAATACTGCCATAATCTACTATAAATTTATAATCTTTATCCATTAAAAAAATTTAAGATTTAATACCACTAAACTTATAATAGAGATTATAGATAAATACTTTGTTAGGCTACCAAAAATTCTATGTTTTTTTCATATATTCATATTTTTTTCATCAAATGAACATTTACGGATCTCAATTTTATATAACCCTATAGATAATGATATAGATATAAAAAAACAAAAAAATATCCTAATATTCCAAGTTTACTCATTAACTCTCCATTCTCTTTTTATATTACATATTTACATTGTCTAAATTATAGCATACTGTATACTTTCTAATATAATTTACTATTATTAAGTACAAAAGAGGCCCCTTCTTGTAGGGGCCTCTCCTCTATGATTGGAAAACTATATATCATCCTTCCAATCATAGAAACTCGATGAACTATCACATAGGTTCGCAATAACAATTTTTCTTACCATTATAATACTTATAGATAAATAAAAAAATCAATTGCTATGATCAGAACTAATATTTATTTACCGTTTAGAACAGTACTTTCCTAAACGCATATATACAGACAGCAATGAACATTAACATTGAAAAATATAGCAATAAGTCCACGACTATAATATAAGCTATCTCGTTTTTTTGAAAATAGCCTGTACACAGTGAAATCAGTGTAAAAAAATAGTCCAAACACTTCCATAATTTACAATTACTTTATAATCCCTATCAATTATAATTTTAAGAATTAGTAGTATTAAAGCTTATAAGAGAAATAATAGATAAATATTTTTGTTAAACTACCAAAAAAACTCTATGTTTTTTTATATATTCATACTCTTCATTAATAGCAGTTTTACGAATTTCAAGTTTATATAAGGCTACACCAGAAATTATAGATGCCAAAATAAATATATTTCCTAATATTATAATCTTACTCATTTTTCACCTTATTTTTCCACTGACGATACTCTTCTCTTAACTTCTCTTTCTCATATTCTGCATAAACACCATAACCAGTATTGACACCAATAGCTAGCACACCAGCACCAGCACCAGCAGCAGGATTTAAAGCACCTGCCCCTATTGTAGCAACAGAACCAGTTCCACCTATAGCAAGTGATGTTTTATCTAACTCATCAGCCTGCTCTATTAAATCAGGCCGCCCTTCAAACTCAATTCTATTTTGATTCATATTAATTGCAGTAAACGCAGCATCTCCAGCCAACCCACCGACTTCCATTGCTACAGCTTTGCTTGCACTTTTTCCTAAAATTGTTCCTAATTTTAGCGCTTTATCTGTCGATATAACTTTATTAGTCAACCTCTCCCCCTCATGATGTAATCCTCCGCCAACTAACCAAGTACTAGATACTCCACCAGTTACAGCAATAGCACGATTAACATCTTTTTTAGAAACATCAGTAGGATTATTAATTTCACTCATCGAAACATTATATGCTTGCGTAGCTTCACTTTCACCACCAACTACTTGTTCTGTCTCAATAGGTGGTGTATAAGGTTCTGTATACTGGTCTTCATTTCGAGTTCTATTACGTTCTAAGGCTGCTTGAACTGTTTCGTTAATTTCAGCTTGATATGCATCTTGATCTTTATGGGCCTGTTCAACTTCCTCTTTGCTATAATAGCCTTCATTCCCCCCTAATATATCAGCACGCTCATTAATCGTTAAGGTATTATCTACTGGTCTATCAGCAAACTGGTAACTTGGACCATCGCCCTTAGTTTCGACCAATCTACGCTTCATAAACTGTATTGGATCATCCATAAACTCAGAAAGTTCAAAACCTTGATTATACTTGGCGCTCATACGTGCTACATAAGCGCCAGATTGTCCATTTTGACCTAAGCTCTTATTCGTAGCATACCCCAAAATATATGCTATTTGCTGTAATCTCTCTGGATTTACATATTGCTTACCGTCTGGACCTGTTATTGTTCCAGCCCATTTTTTTAATTCTGGCATCATCGCCTCAGTTATTCCACCTATGTAAGCGCCTTCTGCATAGTTAGAACCACCTAAAGAAGCCGTAGCGCCTCCAAATAATGTATGTAATGCCACCTTACGAGGGTCCCCATCATTCCAGCCTTCATGTTTTGCAATTTGGTGAATAGCCTCATTAGCATTAATACTGAACAGATTAGCCAGTTCTTGTTTCTCTTCAATAGATTTACGATCAAAGATTGCATGTAATGTATTTAGGGAATGTTCTATATCAGTATTAATTCTTTTCACATCTACCATTCGACCATTCTCTTTAATTATACCTTCACTGATTGTACTTTGGGTAGTAGAACTAGACTTATCATGTGCACCAAGCCCCCCTGTTGGTGTCGCACCAAGCTCTTTATATATCTTATCTAAATCATGTTTACTTTTTGATTTAATATCACCAAATCTATTATATTGTACTCCATTTTCCGAAACTGAATATTCAGCCTCATTGGTAATATCCTCCATAATAAGATTTTTTGTAGATACTGTATTTTTATTCTTTGCAGCTTTGCTTGAAATAATGGCACCTTTAAGTTTAGTTTTATTACCAGTATTAATAATATAACCATCATCTCCAGCATGAATACCTGCCTGTTTTGTAACACTTTTCCATTTACTATCAATCCTTCCAACACTACCGCCGATACTCCCCATGATGTCTTTAAACGTTGGTTTAGAGGACACAGAAAAGCCTGCAGATTTACTATGTTCTTTAAAGTTATCTACATCTTGTAAGCTTTGAATATGTAAATCACGGCCTGTATCTACTTCTACCTTTTTACCAGATACAGTAGAACCAATAATATTTGTGTCACGTTTTGCTTTAAGTTGTGCTAATTCAGCTGCTTTAATCTTTGTTGGAATATAACCTTCTTGATGGGTAGCTCCATTTGACGAGCCATATAACCACTAGCATTAATATCGAGGAGGCCACCACCAGTTAAGCTAATACCTGCCCCAACACTCCATCCAGAGCTTTTATAGGTGTTATTAACATCTACAGTATTCTTACCAGCCTCAAGATTAATATCACTAGCGCTATCTAATACTAATTTTTTGGCCTCAACTGTTTCACCAGTTAAACCAATACCAGTTTTCTGAGCATCACGAGCCTTGATATGTACATTACCATCACTAACAAGAGTGCCACCTTGATATGTATTTATATCTACTACTTGCCCTTGTTTTCTAGAAGTGCTACCAATGCTTACAGATAAGTTAATAGCATCATCAATATTTTTAGCTCCTCGTTTAGCTTTACCGTCTACTTTATCAACTTTACCTGTTACGGCATCGCGTATTTTTTCTCCATGTAAAGCTGCATCTACTGCTTCATATCCATCTTGCAATTGTTTACGAGCTTCATTGAGTTCAAGTGCAGCCAACCGTTTGTCATCACGACCACCTGCTTGTTTTATAGTGCGCGTAGTATTTGTAAGTGTATTAGCTACTGCACCACCTAAGGACACGGTAAGACCAGTTTTTTTGTAGCGTTCATCATGTGTCATGTGGTTATGATCCACGTTACCATCTAATGTAACAGCAGAGCCGTCTAACACAGCACCTTCTTTAGCAACAATATCTGCGCTTGTAAGATGAACTATATCATTAGCCTTGATATTTACAGTCCCTTTCGTACTAGCAATTGTATTTCGTACAGTAGCCTCTTCATGGTTTGCTTCATCAATATTGTGTTTCTTTACCAATAGAGAAACCTATACCGGCACCGCCCAAAAAACCAGATTTTTTATGACGATAAACACTAGAGCCATCCGTAGTAGATTTGTCAGCGCCCAATTCTACCTTACCACCAGCGGTAACAGATACGGTATTCTCGCCCAAAACTTGAGCAGATTGACCCGTTACATCTTGAGCACTAGTAATAGTTACAGTTTTACCACTTACCGTAGAACCGGTTACAGATGTAGCAGTTACATCATCCACCGCATTGGTGCTTTCACGTTTTACTAAACTTTTCTTTTTATCTAGGTACACATGATTAACTGTACTATTAGCTTTTGCAGTATTTAATGCAACCGTATTACCAGATACTTTCACTGTATCTGCTGCTAACACTTGACTACCTTCCAATTGTACTGCATCAGAGGCTACAACAGAAACGTTCTTGCCTTCAATGCTACTACCAACCGATGATTGTGCTTTCACAAGATCATGAGACTGAGTCGTTTGAGAGTGTCCACCACCAGATTTACCTTTATCAAAACGATGTTCTTCAAGCTCATGTGTAGCATTCATTGCTTTCATCGTTACATTGCGACCTGCCGTAACAGTTGTATTCACATCAGAGGAGACAATACCTGCCTCCATAGATACATCTCGGCCTGCTACTACTGTTGTTTGACCAGCACCACCAATACGGCCTTGATCTACACCAGTAATCGTTTCACGACGGTTGTTGCTACTGTTCCACTCAACCTTGCTATTACCGGCCTCATACTGTACGCCTTTATTAATTACATCTCGACCCGCGCTAACTTTTGTGGAACCAGCTGCATTAATTTGTGTAATGCTGCCACCTTCATTAATAACGTCTTTCTTAGCATACACAGAGACTGTATCATTGCCTATAATAGTGCCTTGTGTATTACGAACTTCGTCATTTGCTGTAACCGTAGCCGTGTTACCTTTAATAAGACCATTATCATTGTGAATGGAATTACCAGTAAGAATCACATCCTTATCCGCTACAATGCTCCCGCTATTATGCATAGTATCAACAGATAGGTTAATAGATTGGGCTTGTAAATTAGCACCACCTTCTACTCGTTTTGTGTTTGGTGCTAAATATAAAGTAGGTACTAGCACAGTTTCAGTTTTGCCATTTGGTAATACAACAGACTTACTAACTAGGAGCACTACATCCTCTTTAAGATTCTTTTGCTCAGCCTCTGTTAAACCTCTACCTAATACAATAGATTGAGATTTAGTTACACTAATCCCTGCATCCATCAATTGGCGATATTGTTCTTCTGCTGAAAGACCAGATTGTAGTCTACTTTTACCGGTTTGACGCATAATCTCTTGCATAACGAGTTGCTGCTCATAGTAGCCATCACCCAAACGTTTTTGTATATTCATAGGGTCTAATTTAAGACGAGATAATACGTAATCAGAAGATAAGAAGTTGCGACGATTTGTAAAGTTTGGATCAGTTTCAATCACATAGGTAGTATTAGGATTCGTCGATAACTGACTCATACTATTTAATAAAGATGCATCTACTGTAGCATCACTTTTACTATTTTCTACATGACCGCCATATACGGCAACAGGTACATCTTTAGGATTCACCTTAGTATTCTTATATTCTGCTTCACGAATATTGGTAGTATCCCACCCGTTTTTATGATGACGGCTATAACTTGTAGCTGTACCCTCTTCAGTTATATATTCATTACCTTTAGGATTGCTTTGCTCATAATGACCTACAGTACCAGTTATATCTCCAACAGCACTAATTTGACTAGCCTCATTCACCATATGATCTACATCCACATGTAAATTACCGCCAGAAATAATTCGTCCAGGATTAGATGTATCTACTACATCTTCCTCACGTGTACGATCATATTCATATTTAGTCCAACTATCATGATGTTTACCATTTATGGAAAGTTGTAGATTCTCAGAAGAGTGTACAACTACTTTATCTTTTGGAATTTCATCATCATGTCCATAAATTCGTTCCTCAGACAATTGATAACGCTTAATACTACCGGATGGAGCTACTTCGTTTTTGATATGCTCTTTACCCTCTACCGCTACACGCTTAAGGGTAATACCACCATTTTTATTATCTACAGATTTCGCAAGTAAAGCTCCACCTTGACCAAACTCAATGGTAGATGCAGTATTTACTACAGAATCTATTTTACCGGATACTGTACCTTTCTCATCCATCGTTTTACCAAGCTGTAATTTACCTTCTGCTTTGATTACACTACCATCTGTATTAACAATAGATTTTGTTGCTATAGACAAATCTTTTTGAGCAATCATAACAGGTGCTTCTTTAGTCGTAGCATTACCAGTTTGTATTATAGAGTCAGTAGTAATCTTTGCTGTATCTACATAAAGTTTACCCTTATTCATCTGCTCTAGACTTTGGGTTGTAATATTGGCATCTGTAGCAGCTATCGTACCTGTATTTGCAACTTACCAGTACTATCTATGGTGAGTTTGTTTTGTGCAGACAATACGCCTTGGTTATTAACCCCAAAGCCTTCGTTGGTACCCACCAAGTACATACTATTAGCATACATCCCACCAATAGCAGCTACATCAAGGCCGACTTGACTCGATTCACCAGTTTTGTGAGTATTTGTAACTTTACCAGTAGCATCTACGGAAATATCATTCTTACCCGTTACAACTTGAGCATCTTGGGCCCAAACTTTACCATTGAGCTTTACAGCCTCAGCAAGCATATCTGTACGTGCTGTTTTAGAGGCATTAAGACCTTTTTCACCAACTGTAATAACACCTTTTTGTACATTATAGCCTGTAACACTACCATTATTAATTATTGGATTACCTGTTGTGAGTGTAGCGCTACTTGCATTAATAAATGTGCCATTATTAACAGAAATACCATTAGGGTTGGCAACGATAACATGTGCCTTATTACCGGCTACTTCAAGAGCACCATTCATAGAAGTAGAGCCTGTACCCGTTACTTCATTTAAATTGTATTAGCCGTTGGACCTACTAAATTAGGGTTCCCCATAATATAGCCTGCAAGCTCTGTATTTACAGGTCGATTCGCATTATTTAATATAAGCCCCTTTTCGTCTACATTGAATGCATTATATTGGTTATGTGATAACCCTTTATCATTAGGTGTATTAATATTAACGACAGTCATGCCATTTCTAGCTTCTTCTATTTTTGGTCCTAATTTACCTTGATCAGGTACAACAGGATTAGCAAGGGCCATAGGAATCCATGGTGCAGAGTTAGTCGCTAACAATGCAGCAAAGATAGCCATTGCCGTATGCTTTCTTATATTCATATTACTCTCCTTTTCTAGTACATACCATTCACCATGTAACGGTATAGCTGCACTAGATTACAACACTTAAAACTGATAACTACCTCTAAAGGCCCACACACGCGTATCTGTATCAAACCCTTCTGGCTTTTTAATAGGGGTTCCCAGTGATACATCGTAATTTACAGCATCACCAACTGTTCCGCGAACCCCGACTACGCCACCAACCAAGGTATTACCTACTTGCGTTTCTGTAGATGGGCCCCATACATGTCCAATATCTACACCTACATAAGGGGTGACTTGTTGCTTTCTAAATGGTAATGCCCATTCATTTTGTACGTAATAGCCAGAATCTCCTCTTAAGGTTTCTTCTCCACTAAAGCCTCGTACAGAATAACGACCACCAATACTAAATTGTTCGGTACCAAATAAGCGTTGGTCTGTAAACTGGCTTCTAAAACGCATCGTATACATACCTTGCTTATGACCCATACGAACACCCGTTTGAACTTGACCTTCTAAGCCTGCCATTTTATATAGTGTAGTAGGATTATCTGACAAGCCTTCCCAACTCCGTACTTGAGCACCCAATCCATTAATACCTTGTCGATAGAATAGATAAACATCGGATACAGTATTCCCACTATATTGACGATGAGATAAACCCACCTCGACAGCGGTTGTATGTTGCTCTTGTACACCAAGCTCTACATCATCTAAATAATTGTGACGCTCCTTATGAATGACTTTAGCTACAGCCGAAGTCTTAGAGCGACTTGTTCTATTTAATACTTGCTCTACTGCAAATTCTGTACCTTGCGTAGTGCCAGAAGAACGAAACGCATTTGGCATGAATACCAATTGATTATAGCTATATTTGTACGTTGAAATACGATACGTACGATTTCCGTCAGGAACAGAATAGCTAACCGCATATTGTTTTGATCCATGACCATCATCATGATGACTGATATCTTTTGTAAAGCTAGTAGTTAATACGTCATTGAGTCCTGCCAATTGACTAAAAGATAAAAATACAGCTCCTTGATACATCCCTGTCGATTTATTTCCAGAATTATCTAGCATCAAAGATCCGTGTACGAAACCTTTTTGCTCAACAGTAAGCTTAATAATAGAATGTAATGGTTTTGTACCTGGCTCTATAGTCATCTTAATATCTTGACCTGGTACATTACGCATTTGGTCAATCCCTTGCTCAAGAGCTTGACGACGTAATACGTAACCCGGTCTTACAGGAAAGGCACTACGCCAATTAGTACGTGCTTTAGAATTTGTAAGAACAATATCTTCTACATAGCCAGGCATAATCTCAAAAGTGAGTGTACCAGACTGTAAATCTTGATTTGGCACAACTACTTGACTCGTAATATACCCATCAGATAACAGTTGCTCTTGTAATTCCTTTTGTAAAAACTGAATACCCTCAGTTCCAATGCGATTATGGTTATATACCTGCAATTGATTTTTATATTTTTGTAACACTGGTTCTGAAGAAGTTACTACAATATGCTCTATTGCAAACGATGTACTTTCCTTAGGTAATGACTTCATTGGCACTTTATCTAAACCTGTATAGGCAGATTCTGAACGCGGCAAAGCGGCCCCAGTCATTGGTGCTTCTGCACGTTGGCGTAATGAAGCATCGGCTCGGGCCGCTTCTTGTTGTATAAATGGGTTTGATACTTCTGCCGCAAAACTAGGCATAATACCGAATGTGGTCAGCAAGCTAACACAACCTGCTGCAATACATACAACTCTCATTAATTCCTCTCCTTTCTTCATAAAAGTAAATTATATATTAAATTATATTTTTTTGCAATAAAAATATTAAACATTTTTTTATATTCTATTTATTATTTTTGGTAAAAATAGAAGGTAGTTGATTAATTTTATCAACTACCTTCTATTTAAAAATAATATCACTGCATTGTATCTTACAAAGATAAAGAATTTAACTGTAATAAGTCCACATCATTATAAATCAAATTTGTTATTTCAAACTTATCGTTTAGAGTAAAACATCCCTTTATTTCATTATAAGCGAAAGCATAGCCGTACATACTTTCACCATGAATAGAGACAACAGACATAGGCTCAACTACCGCATCAATAGGTACCGCATGATGTCCTAGTTGATCTATTACAAACTTAGCTTGTTCTCTGTCACATGCCAAAATTTGCCCCAAATCATATATGGCTTGATTTTTCTTTTCATTCCATTCATCATACTTCTTGCGTTGTCTAATGTTATAGAATATACCAATAAGTATAATAAGAGTTAGAATTTTAAGTATTATCTCCATACGTTCTGTTCCTCTAAAATGCCTAATCAGCTAACACACTAAAAATTCATAAAAATAATTACAGTTACACAGACTAGCATATACGGAATAAAATAAAGATAAAGCATGTTAGCAGAACGACATAAACGTTCTTTTTCAGAAACTGACAAACCTGTAACCGCTTTTAGCAACTTTATTTCTAGAATAAATATCACCTAATACTGCCAATAAAAAGATTACTGCTAATACTCTTGTTCCCCACAAGGTGTGGCCCCAAGGAATTACAGTATATGCTACCACAGCGAGACCTTTTATTAACTGAAAAATTTTAATTTCTACACTCTTCTTTAAATCAATATTGTTTAATCGAAAAGACTGCACTTTAAAAAAACATCGAATAAGTATATGATAAATACGCAAATTATTATATATGTTGCAGCACTATAATTCATATTATTTCCTATCCTACTTAACGATTCTGTGCATCTAAATCACGGTAATATATAAAAAGGCCTATACTTTTACCCATATGTTACAAAGAATAGAGCCAAGTATAGACCTTTTGCAATTATCCCCAAACTTTTTCTATATCTGCTATGCTATGTGCATCAGAGCCCAATACAAATGGCACGCCGATGACAGCAGCCATGCCTTGGATAAAGCGGCTTGGATACATTTCACGGCAGTCTGGTTTAAAGAAACCACTCATGTTATAGTCTAGCTCGCGACCTTGTACGCGCATGATATGTAAAATATCACTTACCACCTGCGCATTACGACGATCTAAGTGATGTTCAAAACCAAAGTGATGTTGGTATTTCTTAATCAAATCAAAGTGACCGATGCGTTTTGGTGTATATTCGCCGAGGTCAGCACGTACGGCTTGGCGTACAGTAGAGTAATATTTGTAATACAACTCATATTGTTTTTCAATCCACGGACCAAAACCCTTTTCAAATTCTTCAGGGCTATAGTCTAAGCAGTAAAAGGCATTATTAACGCCTTCCATAAAGTGAACGGATAAAATATTATCATCCGTTAATGGACCATAACGGTCTAGGAACTCCTGAATATCTGCCTCAAAGCCTGGAATATAATCCACCTCAAAGCCGAGGGAGATATCGATATGTGTACCATAGGCACGTTGTAATTGACGACCTAATTCTAGATAGCTATCAACTTGGTTTAATTTCAAAGACGCTGTATCATAGGCCTTTTGGTCACCACCATATTCAGCTGCAAAAGCCTTTGGCAACGGCGCATGCTCTGTAAGGCATACCTTTTCAATACGCAACTCGATGGCCTTTTCAATCATCAATGCAGTTCGGTCCCCACTACCATGGGGACACAATTCTGTATGCACATGACCATCTACAAGACGGCTTCGATACTTGCTGTATCCAACAAACTGCCGTTCATCCTTCATGTTCATTCAATCACCCTATTCGCCCTACCCCTTGGCGAACCCTTATCTATCATCTGTACATTATTAGTCTTTACTTTAATATCTATGTTTTATTATACCAATAATGCGTATGTTTCGGTATCCTGATATTTACCATGTTTGAAACCAACCTGAGGTGTTAGCCCACAATAAGTAAATCCAAAACGCTCGTGTAATGCCGTGCTCGCTGCATTCCCTGCAGTAATAACAGACACCACCGTATGCAATGTATCCGTTTCTTTTGCGTGGTCTAAAATATGGGCCATCAACTTAGATGCCACACCTCTGCCTCTATATTCTTGATGAATGTAGATAGATAATTCGACAGTACTTTTGAAAGCATCCTTTGTTCTATATGGTGAAAGCGATGCATAGCCTACAACTACATCATCTATAAGACCTACAAAAATGCAATGCTCTGAAGTTTGATGAGCCTCATACCACTCCTGCCACTCTAACAACGTACGCGCCTCAAGATCAAGCGTTGCTACACCGTTCACAACCTCGTAGTTATAAATATCTAAACAAGCTGCGATATCATCCTTTGTAATTGGTCGAATTACTAATTCACTCATAAGAATTCCTCAAAATTGTGGGTATCCAAAATCCGGTATCCGAAACTAAATTATTTATATATTATATCTATATAACATAATATATAAAAATAACGCTAATACGCAAGAAAAAGGACGAGCTGCAACTCGTCCTTTTGTTATATTGTAGGCAATATTTTGTACGCTTTACTACCAATTAGTAGTATACCATAAATAAATGTACAAAAGATAAACAAAAGACACCTAGAAATTTGGCCATTTCCAGGTGTCTTTTCAGGTGTACCAATTGAGGCACCCCATACTCTTCAAGTTAATTATAACACAATTAACTCTATAAATTTGTCTAATTTATTCATTACACAATAACAAATAGTAGTATTGTAATAACAATCAAAGCACCAATTACTGCGTAGTCCATAGTTTTCAATCCTACAGATGCAGCAAAGCTATGTGTTGGACCACCAAAGCCACGTAGTTCTAGAGAGAGCGCCATTGTTTCGGAGCGGCCCAAGGATTTTAAGAGCAATGGTTGAATAACAGATGCATAGGATTTGATGCGTTTAATGAAGTTGCCTTCTAAGGATAAACCACGGCACGCTTGTGCCTCTTGTACAGCATGGCTTTCAGCAATGAAGTCAGGTACGAAGCGAAGTGCAGCAGTGAACATAAATGCATATTCATAAGGAATTTTGCATTGTGTTACGAGAGCCGCTGTAAGATCTTGCAATTTTGTAGTTGCTAATAAGCAGATGAATACAAGTGTCATGGCGAGCATACGCAAGCCAGATACGATAGCGGATGTTACATCGCCACTGCCGAGGAATTGAACAATGCCAAGGAATACGGCAAAGCTAGTCAATGCCACTACGGCCTTACGTTGTTTGATCAATAAACCTGCTACAAATAACACGACAAGTTCTACAACGACTAAGGCCAATAGAGATTGCCAGTCGCGTAATAGAATGGCCCACACGGATACAGCGAGGGTCATCAAGATTTTTGTTAACGGTACTAAACGTTCCATATGTCCCTCCTATTTCCCGCTCAACTGAGCCACTAACTTAGATTTCAATTCATCCATGGATTTGCAATAGCCTAGAGATGGTACCGCTAGTGAAAGTTCCACACTTGGCGGTTTTGTAAGGCCTAGGTCTTGCAGTTCATCTGTAGATTTCTTGAATAATTCTTCTGGATTGCCATCGAAGGCAACTGTTTGGTTACCCATGATAAGCGCACGGCTACATTCGCTAGCCATGATTTCCATATCATGTGTAATGAGAAGGATCGTAATGCCTTCTTGATTGAGTTGGCGCAATAACGCTAACAACTCTTTAGTTTCCTTACCATCTTGACCACTTGTTGGTTCGTCGAGGATGAGGATTTTAGATTGCATCGCTAATGCAGAAGCGATAGCAACGCGTTGCTTTTCGCCGCGGCGCAATGTTGGAGGATACGCATCACGCAAGTGAGCAATACCTGTGCGTTCCAACACTTCGTCGACGATTTGTTTCACTTCGGATTTACTACGGCCCAAAGACTCAGGGCCAAAAGCAACCTCTGTCGCTACAGTAGGTCTGAACATTTGGCGATCCGGTTGTTGGAATACATAACCGATGAATTGACCACGTTTAGATGGTGGCATAGACGTAATATCTGTGCCGTTATAGTACATGCGGCCTTCGCTAGCCTTTTCAAGGCCTACGAGCAAACGAGTAATCGTCGTTTTACCACAACCATTACGACCACCGATGGCAATATATTCGCCACCTTCGATGGTGAAAGTCACATCTCGGAAGATGTCTACGGATGGCACATAGCCAAAGCGGATATTTTCAACCTTAAGCATGAGCGCCACCGTCCTTTCCTTGTACATCATCAACGCGTTGAATTGGTTGTTTATTTACTACTGTATTGGATTGATTAGTAGAATTTTCTACTGTTTTAGATTGATTTACTCTAGAGTTGCTTTCACCATGCACCTCAGTTTGGATGGCGTGAGCCATTTCAATTTGGTGCAAGCCCTTGATAGCAGACTCGATGCTAAGCCAAGGCTCATCGCTGTGGAAGCCCGCTTGTTCAAGTTCCATATACGTAGTGAACACGGATGGCAACGCATCAACGTGAATATTGTGTTCGTACATGTAACGAAGCGTAGTTGGTACATCGTCGTCACATGCAATAGAGCCATCCACCATGAGAGCCATGCGGTTTGCATACGGCAATACAGCGTGTAAGTCATGGTCGATAACGACAACGGTAATACCGTGTTTCTTGTTCAAATCACCTACGAGGCGATATAATTCGGCAGTCCCATCTGGGTCAAGGGAGCTCGTTGGTTCATCGAGAACAAGAACAGTTGGGTTCGTAGCCAATACGGAAGCAATCGCCAAACGTTGGCGTTGACCACCGGATAGACTAGTAATTTTGCGATCTTCTAAGCCGATAAGACCAACTTGTGCAACACCTCTTCAGAACGTGCTTTGATGGTTTCACGGTCATAACCGCGATTTTCCATGGCAAAGGCCACTTCTTCACGAACAGTCATCGTTACGAGTTGTGTATCGTAATCGGCAAGAACTACACCGATGTGATTAGCCAATTCAGGAATTTCCATTTGCGTAGTCGCTTTACCATCTACGAACACCATGCCTTCAAGGCGACCGCCGTAGAATTTAGGCACAGCCCCTACCATAGCCATGCAAAGAGTACTTTTACCACAACCTGCAGGACCAGTCACAACGAGGAAGTCCCCATCATGTACGTCGAGATTGATGTTTTCAAGAGATGGTGTCGTCGCCTTAGGATGGTAGTAATTTACGTGTTCAATGGAAATCTTAGCTTGGCGCTCAGGCAAAATCGTCATGTGACTATGGTCAGATGTCAATTGATCTGTACTTGGCAACATACCGCGTTTGGAGAATAGACGTTGCGCCGGAATGTACAAGATTGGCGTAATGGCACCATTCAAAGCGCCTACGATAAGAACCATCGGCCACATACCATACATATATACATTGTCTGGTAAGCCCAATACTTTCCACAAAATAGTAACGAAGATACCACCAGATACAACAGTCGCTAAAAAGCCAGATAGAATTGGCGTTAAATCAAAACCACCGATTTTACGGAACTTCACGGACAACATAGCGCGTGTCACGAGAGCTGCCGTCAACGCACCGCCTGGCTCTGACAACAAGTTGCCATAAGGAAATGCTGACTTAGACGTCAATACGTTAATGAGGGCCGCTACAAGGCCAATCCCTAATGTTTGACTCAAACTAGGGCGAGTCAATAAAATAGCTACGCAGTACGTAGCAATCGTCCAGTTCGGCGTTACCCCAGCCACACTAGGGCTCACCAAATGCAATATCGTGCCCAATGCGAGCATCAATGTGCTGACAGTAACCCATCTAAACTGGCCACCCTGCACATGCGTGTACACAAGATCTTGAATCCGTTCCATAAATAGCCTCTTTTCTAAAAATGAATATATAGTGTCTATTGTAACATTCTTCAGAGATTTGTGAAAGGCAAGATACTATTATAGATAGTATGTTTATCATATGATAAAAAGCACCATCTATTAACGATAGTGCTTTTAATAACTAATGTACTTCATCTAATAGTATTCTAAGATAATCACGTCTACTGTTTAATATTCTATCAATATAGATAGTCCGGTCTAAATAACGATAAAAACTTAAATAATTATGAAAAAGTAAATATCTGTATTCAATTTTGCTTTCTAGATTAATCAATAATCGCTGCCCCATTTCTGGAAATATACTCAACGAGTCATTCGTAGTCACTATATCCGAAACGGTTTTCTTAGCTAACTCAATATCACCGGTTTCTTCTTCTATAAAAGATTTTATTTCTAGCAAATCTTCTCGTGCTTTTGGTGCATAGCTAATTTGATTATTCATAATCAAATCCCCAATTCACTCTTTAGTTGCTCTGATGAAATCCAGCCTTCTTCTTCACCAGATTTACGACCTGTCTCTAAAGCCCCCATAAGTTTTATAGTAGCCATTACACGTTCATAATCTTGAATATCCATAATTGCATATCTACCTCTACCATTTTTAGTTAAGAATACGGGACTATCTATAGTAACATCACGTAAAACTTCAGAATAATTACGTAAATCTGAAATAGGTTTTATATTCGGCATACTATCACCTCCAGAATACTTTAGTGATATAACACTCATCTTTCTAATATCTTATCATTATTGTAGTTAAATTATCATGTAAATTCAACATCAAATTTTACAGCGCATCTCTAAAATTTGAAGAAATCGATTTGAGTATCTTATAACAACAAAAAGAAATTCTAGCTATTAATTAAATTGTTATTCTCACTTTCTCGTCATATAGTTGTGATATAATGCATACAAATACTTATGCCTAGGACATAGGAGGTCTATATGTACAAATATATTACAATTTTAGGGGCCGCTGGCCAAATTGCACAAAAGTTGACTGCTACATTATTAACATATACAGATATGCACCTTACATTATATGGTCGCCAATTGAGTACTCGTTTACATCCAGAGATTTTAGAGCATGAACAGGTTACTGTCATCGAAGGTTCCTTCCAAAACCCTGCTAAATTAGAGGAAGCGATAACAAATGCAGAGATCGTATTTGTAGGCGCTATGGAATCTGGCAGTGATATGGCGACTATTGTGAAAGCATTGAGCCGTAAAAACGTACGCCGTGTTATCGGCCTTTCTATGGCTGGTCTTTCTGGTGAATTCCCTGCAGCACTTGAAAAATGGACCTTCGACAGCTTGCCTATTAGTTATGTACAAGGCGAACGTCAAGCACGCAATGTGTTGCGCGAATCTAACTTAAACTACACAATTTTGCGCCTCACATGGCTCTACAATGATCCAGAAAACACAAATTATGAACTCATTCCTGAAGGCGTTCAATTTAACGATGCCCAAGTTACACGGGAGGCTGTAGTAAAAGCCATCTTCGACATCTTACATGTAGATGATGAAACTCCATTCCACCGCGCAAGCATCGGTATTGGCGAACCAGGCACACACTACGACAAACCAAGCTTTCACTAATATAAAACATTAAAATTTAGAAATATTTGAAAGTACTATCTACCAATACAAGACTATCTCCTTTACTAAAGGAGGTAGTCTTTTTATATATCATTATATTCGTAATGTATGTAAATGTATGTAACTAAAAATTCTTTGAAATAAAACTTTGTATACATTTAAAATATACTATAATTATATCGTTTAAATGATATAATTATAGTATATGAGTATAAAAACTAACTCGTTTAAAAACTATAAGGAGATAACTATGGGAATATTACGCGAAACAATTCGACCATCCTCTGATTTACGAAATAAATATCCCGAAATTTCTAAATCCCTACAACTAAAAGATGAAGCTGCTATAATTACTGTAAATGGTCGTGGTGATACGGTCAGTCTCGGATATAATACTTATAATATGTTAAAGTCAAAAATAGAATTACTATCCTCTCTTGTAGAAGGACAAAACGATATCATTCAAGGTCGTACTACTACACTTGACGAAACTTTCAGCAGTATTGATAGAATGTTAGATCGAAATGGGGGTAAAGCTATGAAAGCCCAAACCTACGCAATCATTCCTACTGAAAAATTTAATAAAGAGCTACATCAACAAATACTCTATATAGCTATGCAGTTCTCACAGAAAAAAGCTATTCAAGTCAAAGAAAGGATTCAAAGTTCTATTTTGAATCTTACGAACCATCCATATATGGGGACTACCCCTAAAATCAGCTCACTTAAAGACGATGACTTCCGAATGTTGATTTTAGAAAAACTTATTATTATTTATACAGTTGTAGAAAAAACTAAAACGATTTATTTAATCTCTATATTCGATCAACACCAAGATTATGTAAATATACTAAATGGATTATAATTTTCGAGCTCACCAGCTTGTTCGCAAACAATAAAATAACATTTCACCGAGGTATATCCAAAAATCTAATCGGTACATTTTTTTACTCATGTACTATAGATTTTTGAATATACCTTTTCTTATTCCCATATTTTTATAGTTATTTATATAGATAAAGTTCTGTATTTACGCTATACTAATAAATGATTAAGTTATACTAATAGATATGTGAAAGTAAACGCCTATGCGGTTATCGATTATATTTATATATACACTTTACTGTATAAATCACCATAATTTTTGCGTATAAAAATAAACGATATCTATTTTATCTATTTTTAGTCCCAGTTAGGGCAGAGGCTGATTAAGGAGTTATTATGAATCGCATTGTTGTTATTGGTAGTTGCAACATGGACATTGTAGTGCTCGCCGATAAACGTCCGGCGGCAGGCGAAACAATTATGGGCAACGAGTTACACATTGCTCACGGCGGCAAAGGTGCTAACCAAGCAGTAGCCGCTGCTCGCCTAGGCGCAGAGGTTACTATGGTTGGTTGTATCGGCGAAGATGCATACGGCCAAATGATTATGGATAACCTAAAGGAAAATCATATTAATACAGACTACATCGTTACGGTTCCAGACACTACAACTGGTACAGCTCACATCACATTGGCTGAAGGCGATAACAGCATTATCGTTATTGCAGGCGCTAATGCTAAGGTAGACCAAAGTGTAGTAGATAACGCTTGGTCTGCTATCGAGCAAGCAGATCTTGTAATGGTGCAAAACGAAATTCCTATTCCCACAATCGAATATATCGTTCGTCGTTGTCACGAGGCTAATGTAAAAGTCCTTTTAAATCCAGCTCCAGCGGCGGATTTAAATCCAGAGTGGTTAGAATTGGCAACCTATATTACGCCAAATGAGCATGAGCTATCTGCCCTCTACCCTAATCAATCTACTGAGGAAACATTATTGGCAAACGAAAATAAAATCATCGTTACCCTTGGTAGCAAGGGTGTAGGTTATGCAGATAATGGCGAAATTCACACTGTATCTGGCTTCAAGGTTGAACCAGTAGATACAACAGGTGCAGGCGATACTTTCAACGGTGCCTTTGCAACAGCTATCGTTAATGGTAAAAGCTTAGCCGACGCATTGCACTACGGCAATGCAGCTGCGGCCCTCTCCATCCAACGTTTGGGCGCCCAAGGCGGCATGCCTACAAAGGACGAGGTCGCTTTATTCTTGGCAAAGAGTTAGCATATTGAATAGACCTTTAAAAGCTCCACTGGCCAGGTCTGCCTTCGCAGGGCCAAAGTCGCTTTGAAAGGTCTATTCAATACAAGCTATACATTCTCATGCAACGAATACATCTGCCCTCTATATAACAAAGGGAGTTAATGAATGAGGCTGCAACGCCTCATTCATTGGAATACAAAAGGAGTTATCCATGCAACGACACGGCATTTTAAACAGCCATATTGCTAAGGTTCTTGCAGATCTTGGTCATACAGATACAATTTGTATTGCTGACTGTGGTTTGCCAGTACCTCAAGGGGTTCAAAAGATTGACTTAGCCTTAGATTTTGGTGTACCAAGCTTCGAGCAAGTGGTATCCATCATCGCTAAGCATATGAAATCCGAAGCGGTTCATGTGGCAAAGGAAATTAAGGAACATAATCCTGAAGCTTATGACTTCTTGGAGTCTACCTTCCCATCCAATCAATACGAATGGATTAAGACGAGCCATGATGCTTTCAAAGAAGCAACAAAACAATGCAAATGCATTATTAGAACTGGTGAAGCATCTCCGTATGCCAACATTATCTTGCGCGCCGATTGTATTTTCAGTGATCGTCCCTAGAGCAATAGATTAACAGACTAGTTTTATAAGCATCCGAACCTGTAAATTAGGCAGTTCGACTTGCAAAAAAATAACTATCAAATCTATTACATACATCATAGATACTTTCACCAATCATATAGGAGTAGTTATGGAAATTGTTATGTCTGGCATTGCAAAGGCATTTGGTACGAACCAAGTACTGCGCGATGTAAGTATTACCCTCAAAGAGGGCGAGGTTCACGCCTTGATGGGTGAAAACGGCGCCGGCAAATCCACCCTCATGAATATCCTTACGGGCATTCACAAGGCAGACGCTGGTAAAATCACCATCGACGGTGTAGAGCGGACCTTCCCGAACCCGAGAGAGGCCGAGCTAAACGGTGTAGCTTTCATCCACCAAGAGCTCAACATTTGGCCAAATCTAACATTGTTAGAAAATCTATATTTAATGAGACCGAAGCGCAATAAATTCAGTATGCTCGATAAAAAAGCGATGCTTGAAGAAGCACAAAATACGTGCCGCGAACTAGGCATCGAATTGCCGCTCACAACGGAAGCAGGCCTTTGCTCCGTCGGTCACCAACAGATGACGGAAATTCTTCGTATCTTAATGTTAGATGCAAAGGTTGTCATCATGGACGAACCGACAGCAGCCCTCACAGAGCGTGAAACGGCGACATTGTTCAAAATGATGCGCAAAATGAAAGCCCGCGGCGTGGCTATCGTATATATCTCTCACCGTATGGAAGAGGTATTTAGCGAATGCGATACGATCACAGTTATGCGTGATGGTCACACCATCATTACGAAACCAACGGCTGAAATTTCTGTAGACGAAGTGGTTCGCCACATGGTAGGTCGTTCTATCGACGAGTTCTACCCTGCTCGTACTACAACACCTGGCGAAGTTGTGATGAGTGTCGATAACCTCAAACCAGAAGGTTTCGACAACGACATTTCCTTCTCCTTGTGCAAAGGCGAAATCCTCGGCGTAGCAGGCCTCATGGGCGCTGGCCGTACAGAAATCATGCGCGCTATCTTTGGTGTAGATAAACACAATGGCGGTACCGTAACAGTTAACGGCTCCGTTCTGAAATGTAAAAAACCTGAAGATGCCATCAAAGCTGGCATTGCTTTCATCACAGAAAATAGAAAGAGCGAAGGCTTAATCCTCGATTTCTCCATCGGTTCCAATATTACATTGCCGAACCTTAGCGAAATTTGTCCATCTCATGTACTGGATAAGGGCAAGCTCAATTCCTTTGCTGACGAATTGTCTAAAAAGCTAGGCGTTAAAACACAATCTATTCACGAACCGGCGTCCTCCCTATCTGGTGGTAACCAACAAAAGGTGGTTATCGCGAAATGGGTTGGTAAAAAGCCATCCATTATCATCATGGACGAACCGACGCGCGGTATCGACATCGGCGCAAAACGTGATATTTATGATTTAATGAACGAATTAACGAACGATGGTGTGTCCATTATCATGGTGTCCTCTGAGTTACCTGAAGTGCTAGGCATGAGCGACCGTGTTATGGTCATTCATGAAGGTCGCGTAGCAGGTATCTTGGACCGCTGCGATGCAACACCAGAATCGATTATGACATTAGCCACAGGAGGACAATAATGGACAGCAAAGCTCTACAATATGTAAAAAAATTAGGCCCCCTCATCGGCCTCATCCTATTATTTATCATTATCTCTGTCATGAACGACAGTTTCCTTGAATTCTCTAACTTGCGTAACTTGTTGCGCCAAGTATCCATCAATGCGATCATCGCCTTTGGTATGACGTTCGTCATCTTAACGGGCGGTATCGACTTATCCGTCGGTTCCATCCTTGCCCTCTCTAGTGCAGTGATGGCCAACCTCATCGTAACTGGTACTGACCCTGTATTGGCTATCGTATTAGCAGCCGGTGCAGGCCTTGTATTGGGCGGTATTAACGGTCTCGTTATTACCTATGGCCGCGTAGCTCCATTTATCGCTACCTTGGCGACCATGACAATCTACCGTGGTGCGACGCTAGTATTCACAGACGGTAACCCAATCTCCGGTCTTACACAAGATCCTCTATTCCACGGCTTTGGCCAAGGGGATATTGCAGGCCTTCCAGTTCCAGCCATCACAATGTTCCTAGCTTTCATCGCCCTTTGGTTCGTATTGAGCCGCACATCCTTAGGCCGTAAAACATACGCTGTAGGTGGTAGCGAAAAGGTTAGTTACATTGCTGGTATCAAGATTGACCGCGTTAAAATCTTCGTGTATGCCTTGACTGGTATGCTCTGTGGTATCGCTGGTGCAATCATCACTTCTCGTCTTAACTCTGCACAACCTACAGCAGGTGCAGGCTACGAACTTGACGCTATCGCAGCTGTAGTTCTTGGCGGTACAAGCCTTGCTGGTGGTCGTGGTCATATCGTTGGCACATTAATTGGTGCCCTAATTATCGGTACCCTCAACAACGGGTTAAATATTCTCGACGTTTCCAGTTTCTATCAACAAGTTGTAAAAGGTATTGTTATTTACTGGCTGTTCTTGCAGACCGTAAGAAAGCCTAGGAGGTTCCTATGAAAAAACTATTGTTACTGTTGGCGATGACCGTTATGGTTATCGGTCTTGTAGCAGGCTGTGGTAAAAGCGCTGATAACGGTGGCGACAAAAAATCTGGCACTATCGGCTTCTCTGTTTCCACATTGAACAACCCATTCTTCGTATCTATGAAAGAAGGCGTTGAGGCCCAAGCTAAAGCACTTGGCCTTAAAGTTAAAATCGTTGATGCTCAAAACGACCCTGCAAAACAAGCAAACGACATTTCCGACTTGCTTGAAAGCGGCGTTTCCGTATTGATCATCAACCCTGTAGACTCTGCAGCTATCTCTACTTCTGTAGAAGCAGCAAATGCTAAACATTCCTGTAATCACTGTTGACCGCTCTGCTGACAAAGGCAAAGTAGTAGCTCACATCGCTTCCGATAACGTAAAAGGCGGCGAAATGGCTGCACAACTTATCGTTGATAAAGTAGGCAAAGCTGCAAAAGTAGCTGAAATCGAAGGTATCCCTGGTGCTTCCGCAACTCGTGAACGTGGCCAAGGTTTCCACAACGTAGCTGACAAAGACTTAACAGTAGTAGCAAAACAAAGTGCTGACTTCGACCGCACAAAAGGTTTGAACGTAGCAACAAATATCTTGCAAGCTAACCCTGATGTACAAGCTATCTTCGCTCATAACGACGAAATGGCATTGGGCGCTATCCAAGCAGCTAAATCCGCAGGCAAAACAATCTTCATCGTAGGCTTCGACGGTACTGCTGACGCAGACAAAGCTGTTAAAGACGGCACATTGGCTGCAACAATTGCTCAACAACCAGACCAAATGGGTAAAATCGCTATCGATACAGCTCAAAAAGTTATCAAAGGCGAAGCTGTAGAAGCTAAAATCCCTGTAGATCTTAAAGTTGTTACAAAATAATTGTATATAGAAACTGGGTACAAAAAAGAGTCGCATCTTAAAGACGCGACTCTTTTTATTTTGGTTCTCGTTCTAAAAACTCTTTGAAAAACTCAATAAACCTAGGCAAATATGTTTGATCTAAACTTTCAACAGTCATATTACATTTGTAATTATAAGTGGTACAGATGTTAATCTCCATCGTTAGAGCACCCTTTTGATCTAACGAGAATGTAAGCGTATCCCCTTCTCCAGTTAATACATAAGTAAAGGTGGCTGTCCCTTTGCAATTCTCATATAGCTCAACTAATTCTTTGTATCCCCTATGAATACCAGACCAGTCACTAGGGTCAATGTACCCAGCACAGATATTATAGCCCTGTTTAATATATACGCCAAATACACCAAATTGAGATAACTCTGTATTCATATCAAAAGCAATGGTTAAATTTGGTTCATTTACGATTTCATACATCCTATTCACACTCCATAAATAGTAACATTTTCATTTATTATAACATTACATGCATTAACAAAAGTAGTAACTATAAATAGTTAAAAACCATCATTCAATAGATAAAAATATAAAAGAATGACTACATACAAACTACCAATAGTGATTACATATAAAATAATAACTAGAGGAAAAATAAAAAAAGCCCGAGCTATATCTTTTCTAGATATAACTCGAGCTTTATTTAGATTATGTGTTACGTAAAGGTTATACGCTATATAAACATGAGCTATTATATAACCATTATGTATTATATAACTATTATGTGTTATGCAAACAACATATATTAGAACATGAAGTTTACATCTGTACGCCAGTAATCACCTAATTTATTACCATCCATATCTTTATTACCGAAGCCATAGTAAGCGCCGATAGATACGTTTTGGAATGGTACATAGTTTACATTAGCTACGAAGCCTTTGAAACCATTACGTACATGAGCTACGCCCTTATTATCTACATAGTGTTGATTGTAGAAGCTATAGGCAGGAGCAAAGGCACTACTGAAGATTGGAGAGTTTGCTTCTTCATAGTAGTATTGACCGCGAACGCTATAAGTATGAGCTTTCTTAATGTCATAGTTACCATAACCAAGGCTAGCCATCCACGCATGAGAATCAGATACGCCTGGTGCTGTAAGCCATTCGCCGAAGACGTTCCAACGTTTAAAGTTCATGTTTGCGTTGAGGCCCCAAATGTTTTTGTATGGAGAATCAATAAAGGATTTAACTTGTTTACCAGTAAGTGCATCCACATCTTGGCCTTGGTACAATTTACCATTATGGAAGCGACCATACATACCACCAAGGGTAACATGTTTATTGAGTTTACCCTTAACTTCAACCATAGCGGCAGTAATAGTATTGTCTTTAGTTTGGTATGTAGGAGCGCCGCCTAACCAGTAACCATAACTAGCGGATACATCAAGCTTGCCATGTTTGTACATAAGACGAGCACCATCAACAAGATCATCATACATAAGACCTAGAGCTGGTGTATAGAGTTGACGACCTACGCGCAATGTTGTGTCTTTACCAAAATGATGATCTACATAGGCAAGATTAATTTTACCTTGTGTAGCATTGCTATTGCCGAGTTCACTAGAGCCTTGAATACGTACAACAGCATCGGTTTTATCATTAATCTTAGCATTGAAGATTACACGAGCACGATAATCAAAGGAGGAATGTTTACCATACGCATAGGTATCATTTTTCAATTCGCTGCCACGGTAACGCAATCGATAGTTACCAGTTACCTTTACATTCCCTACTTGATTTTCTAATTTTGCTACTCGTACACCTAATGTGTTGAGTTCAGAACCGAATTCATCGGCCAATCGATTAATCATCGCTTGTTGTTCCGCATTAGCTTATCTTGGTTAGCCATCGCTTTAGCCACCATTTGAGCCATTTCGTAACGCGTAATAGGATTGCTGCCTTTGAAAGTTCCATCAGGGTATCCATTAATAATACCTGCATTTGCTAATTGCTCAATAGATTGATACGCCCAACTAGAAGCATCTACATCGGAAAATGGATTAGCTGCATACACACTTACAGAACCCAATACCATACAGGAAACTAAACTTGCTACCAACTTTTTATTCATAAAAAAGACCTTCTCTCATATAGATATCACATTTATTCGTGAGGTGTTGTATAGTTAATATCTTGTGCCTTGTAGCTTTCACCATGAGCTAATACGTGAACGATGGTTTCCAATGTGGCACGTACAGTTTCAACAGCCATACTTGGTTGATTTGGTTTATCCACCACTTGGGATGGCAAGTACGGAATGTGCATGAAGCCCGCCTTAATATTGCCTTTTTGTGCTGCATAATGACACACTCCATACATCAAGTGATTGCATACAAAAGTACCGGCTGTATTAGAAACCTTTGCAGGAATGCCATTTTGGTGCAATGCATTAACGATGTTTTTAATTGGCAACGTTGCAAAATATGCACTAGGGCCATCTGCTACAACAGGTTCATCTTCAGGTTGGTTGCCTCCATTGTCTGGAATGCGGAAGTCATCGCAGTTAATAGCAACACGTTCTACTGTAATATCTGGGCGCCCCCCTGCTTGACCTACACATAGAATAAAGTCTGGTTGGCATTGTTCAGCCGCTGCTTTCACAGTATCAACAGATTTGTAACGTATAGTAGGAACCATTTGAGTCACTACCTTATACTCACCATCGGTATAGCCATCCATTGTTTTTACCGCTTCCCAAGCTGGGTTAATAGGTTCACCACCAAATGGATCAAAACCGGTAATCAAAATTGTTTTCATCACACTACCTCATAACGATATATCTTATGGTGCATTAAAATAATCAAACATGACACGTAACCTTAAAAGGATATATCATATAGTTTCATAAGAATATCATACTTTCATAGAAAAGGGTTAAATAAAGTAATACATCAATAAGATGTTTAATACGAGCATAATCAATGCAATTGGAAGTTGAGCTTTAATAACGCCATATTGGTCGCGCATTTCAAGGAGCGCTACCGGTACGATGTTAAAGTTTGCCGCCATAGGTGTCATTAAAGTACCGCAATAGCCAGCAAGCATTGCGATAGCACCAACAGCTGCTGGGTTAGCACCATGAGCTACAACGAGCATTGGAATACCAATAGCACTTGTAATCATCGCAAAGGCTGCAAAAGGCGTTACCCATGATCGTTGTGAAGATGACCATACCGATGCAGTAAGCTACAACTACGAGGAATACATTATCGGCAGGCACCACACTAGCTACAGCACTGGAGATAATTTTACCAACGCCAGCCAAATTAAATAGATAGCCTAGGGCCGCTAATAATTGGGACAAAATAGCAGTCCAACCGATAGCATCGATGAGACGACGACCTTCATGGAACCCTTGGTTAAATGAACCCTTAGTGATGTAAAGAGCAGCACCCATAGCAATGATGGCTGCAATACCAAGGCCTACAAGAGCGCCTAATTTAGTAAAGAAGCCAATGATAAATGTGATGATACCAACAAGTAAAGCCGGTACGAAAATAACATTACCAATACGAACTGCTTCGCCTTTTTTGAATTCAATAGGAGATTCAAAGTAATGACCTTTGCCGAGTTGTTTTTACCAAGACGATAGCAGCCATGGCGATAACGAGCCAGCCATTGATTTCCTTTGATAGATAAGAACCAAAGATAAAGGACACGCTGTACAAAAAGCCAGAATAAACCTGTACCGATACGATATTTATGTTCTTTATCTAAAAAATGATTGAATGGCAAAGATAAATAAGATAATCCCTACGAGAAGGTATACATAATCTAAGGGCTGCATTTTTATAGATAAGTTCTAACATATTATTCAGCCTCCTTCTTTAATTCTTCTGGTGTAACAAGGATATTAAATTCATTAGGTACTAATTTACCAGCTTTCATATCCTCTTCGTCACGAGCTACAGAGGCTTGAATTGTTTTATCAAAGATAATAAAGCGAATGAAGTTAACGATATAGGCACAAACAGCAGTTGGCAATCCGTATAACACCATATCTGTTAACTCTACAGAATAGCCTAATTGTTCCATAACGCCTTTGATAAGCAATAACCCACCAGCAGCAAGGAACAAATTTTGACCGAAGAAATTGCCTGTATTATCTGCAGAAGCAGCTATACCACGCACCTTATCAAGAGTACGTTGAGATACTGGGCGACCTTGAGCTACTGCAGCTTCACTCATAGGTGCGATCAACGGACGTACCATGGCAACCATACCGGACATGTTAATACCAAAAGCTACAGTTACTTGGCGTACAAATAAGTAAATCATAAAGATACGACCAGCCGTAGCAGCGTTGATCTTACCAATCAAAATTTCTGCCCGTTCACGTAAGCCATGACGTTCCATAAGACCAATAACAGGTAAAATCAAAATAAATAATGACATATAACGATTTTTTACGAAAGCCTCCCCAATGGCACCAACGATATCGTTGATACTGAGACCACCTGCAAGGCCCGTTACAAAACCTGCGGCTACGACAACTAACAAGGCATTAAAGCGCAGCATCAGACCGATGACCATCACTAAAATACCAGATAAGACTAACATAGTCTCACATCCTTTCCACAAATCATCTATAAACTAGTTCTAAAGTCCATAGATATAATATATATGTTTACATTATATACCTAAATATGTATTTTTTGCATAAACAAATAAACCTTATACATTACTCTCATTTGATATAGTTATTATGTCACATTAAGTACACTCTATATCAAAATAGTTATGTATAAGGTTTAATTAGTTACTAGGCAACTATAATAAATCTTTTTTTGAAAAAGTATAGTAGTATGTTGTTTACCTCTAAAATGAACTTTATCATATGCTTTAAAGCCGAAAAGATTCATACATTTTTAGGCAACCACGGATGTTCTTGTGCTGTACCTAATGTAACAGCTGGCGTTTTTAAACTGATTGATCGATAATTCTTCCGCATAACCAAGCGTTTCCCGAGCATAGCCTTTACCTTTGAACTCAGGTGCCGTTACAAAGTGAGCAATGTGTGGAAATTTATCCGGTGTAGAATATTTAATCCACGGCATACAGAACGTAATGGAACTAACAAGTTGCCCATCAATATACAATCCATATACAGGATAGGTTTCGATCCACGCCTTGGATTCTTCTTCTGTAAAATCGATAGCATCGAATGTAATTGGATAGTCTTTAATCGCTGCATAGCCGTCGATTAATACCTTATGATATTCTGCTGTATCCGCTACTGTTAATTGTCTAAATTCTTTCATTGTCATTCCCTCATATTTATGTTTTTATTCACTAGTTTTGCATATTTATTACTTATGAACGTTATTATACACTTATACGTATTAAGTTGCAATATATTTACATAAATATTGCATGAAGTTTTAATGCCTAAGAAGAAAATAGAGGATGATATATTGTAATATAGATATTTTTTTATAGCATCAATACTGCTCTACCATAAAAAGTTATCCAATATACACGGAATGTATAGATATTAATATTTCAGAGGCAATATATTAATATCTATATAAATCAGAACCACCCGTAAAACGGGTGGTTTTGCTCACTGAGCTATAAGCCCGTAGTACTAAACCAGCGTCTAAAGGCGCTGGCTTTCACTACGTTCAAGCCGCATAGCCATTGACTCGTAACGTTTCCCCTTAAAGGGATGTGTATTACTTGCTACCCTTAAAAGGGTCCTCATATTCTTTTACACTAAGTTTATCTTTCATTTGGTCATGTACTCTTGCTCACGTATATATTTCTTTACTGTAGCCTCATTTAAACCTACTGTACTAACATAATAACCCTCGGACCAAAAGTGTCTATTTCCAAATTTATACTTTAAGTTTGCGTGTTTATCGAACATCATTAGTGCACTTTTACCCTTTAGATATCCCATAAAAGATGAAACTGATATTTTAGGTGGGATTAATACTAGCATATGCACATGATCTGCCATAAGCTCCCCCTCTATAATCTTGACGCCCTTATATTCGCACAGACGTCTCAGTATTTCACGTAAACTATTTCTGTATTGATTATATATAACTTTACGTCTATACTTAGGTGTAAATACTATGTGGTATTTGCATAACCATTTTGTGTGCGCAAGGCTCTGTGTCTTTGTTGCCATATAAAATCACCTTTCTTTTGCATATAATGCGGCTTGAACACCTACATTATACTTAAGCAAGGTGATTTTTTGTATAACTTTTCGTTGCCGCACCCGCATAGCAGGTGGTTTAATGATTCGCGACTACGTCGCGAACCAGTCTAAAGACAATAATACAAAAACAGGATGTATCACTAGGATACATCCTGTTTTTGAGCTTTCAAGCTCGAGGGGAAGTTATCAATATATTATTGATTAATACGGGAACCGTATACGTCGCGTTGAGTTTTTAGGTTCGTTGTTAACGCGAACACGTTCTGTTTTTATGACGATCGTTGTCAGCACCAGAAATACGATCAACACGGAAGTGGTTAAGACGGATATTTTGTAATTCAGGACCAAATTCGTTCATAGCACGTTTCATGTTGTCATCGATAGGAGCACCATTTTGAAGTGCACGGTACAACATAGTAGCGAATTCGTAACGAGTCATCTTAACATCGCCTTTGAATGTGCCATCAGGGATAGCCAACAAGGATACCATTGCCAGCCAATTGGCTAATGTATTGGTAAGCCCAGTGGTTACGAGGAACGTCTGGGAATTCAGCAGTTTTGCTAGGATCAATTGCATGTGGAGTCAAGATTTGTAACAAGTTGTTATATTTGTTTTCCATATCTTGAAGACGTGCATTCAATTCAGCAATTTCACGGCCCATAGCTACGCGAGAGCGGGACTCAGGGGAACGTTTACCAAGACGAATGGATACGCCAGCATTCAATTGAGATTCGCCAGTACCTACAGTACCACCAACGGAGAACATTGTGTCTTCGTTAGGACGGTAGAAAGCGCCCAATGCAGCGGAGTTAGCATTGTGGTAGTGACCATAACCAGCAGCGATTGTCCATTTGTCATCTGGGTTGAAGTCCAATGGATGTAAAGCAGCCAATGCAGCAGAACCTGCACCTACTTTATTAACGCGTTTTTCAACATTGCCAACTCGGTTGTTCAAGTTAGTAATATTATTGTTGATTTGACCTGGTGTGGAGTTGTTGATTTGAGTTTGTAAATCATTTGCTACGGAGTACAATTGGCTACCGTTTACAGCATCTGTGGAATCAGCGGAAATTTTACCAGCTGCTACGTTGTGGATTTGACGTTCTTGACCAGCTTTACCAACGGATACAGAACCTACAGGGCTAGTACCTGCGAAGCCACCATATGTATGGCCAGCTACAGTGGCGCTAGTTACATTTGTTGCAGAACGAGTAGTGGAGTCAGCACCTAATGCAATGGAGTTTGCAGTGGATGCATTAGCTTTGTTACCGATTGCAATGCTGTAATCAGCAGTTGCAGCTGCATCAGAACCGAATACGTTAGTACGTACGCCTGTTGCTTGAGCTCCAGCACCGAATGCTTGTGCATGATCGCCAGTAGCTGTTGCAGAGGAACCAATAGCATTAGCATGGTTGCCATTAGCTGTAGCATCAGCACCGATAGCATTAGCTTTGTAACCAGTGGATTTTGCTTGGTGACCAAGAGCTAAAGAACGTACATCGGAAGCTGTTGCTCGAGTACCGATTGCAATGCCCCAAGTTTTGTCAGCTTGAGCTTCATGACCGATAGCAACGGATTCGCTCATTTTTGCTTGTGCTGCATTACCTACTGCCAATGCAGAGCTACCTAATGCAGTATTTTTAGAACCAATAGCTACGGAGTTGCTATTCCAAGAACCGTTTAACAATGTAGCAGAATCAGGTTCATTATCGAAAGTACGATCGCGGTAGTTTTTAGTTGTACCATCTACAGTATTGTTATAACCATAAGCAATCGCATTTGTACCTTTAGCAATGTTAGCATCGCCGAAAGCTTGTGCATATGCACCTGTTACAGTATTGCCATCACCGAAAGCATTAGCTTGGTTACCATCGACTGTATTTTGGTTACCGTATGCACTGCTAGAACCATTAGCGCTTGTAATTGTATTACCTTGACCTACAGCGATGCTAGTAGCTGTACCATTAGCAACAGTACCATAAGCATACATTATTATGTAGTATCAGGAGATGCTGTAGCATTACCTGAAGCAAAGATGAAAACCCTCTGCTGTATTTGCATTTCAGCCGCATCTACTGGTGCAGTTGCAGGTAGCACCTACAGCTGCAGCAGCAGCTAATACAGCAAACGCTAATTTTTTGGAATGTTTGTTTTCTCTCATCTTACACCCTCACTAAATTAAAATTCTTAACCAAACACAATACAATTTTTCAACCTCTCTAAGTTCCGCCTCTCTCCTCGGGCTGATAAAATATACTTCTTACTTCTCACATAAGAAATATATTTGATTCAATTTAAGAAAAATTTATATTGTTGATTACCCGGATAGCATATCAAAGTTTTTACGATATAAACAAGCCTTTTTTTCCCATATAAAGTTCATTAATAACTCTTCATAATTCCAAAAAAATAGCATGATTACTGGCATTCTTTGTTGTATCAATATACTCATCATTTTTAATGATGAGTAAGAAAAATCACAGCTTTTTTTAAAGGATTCTACAGAATATATTTTTGTATAACTTATAAATAATCGCTATTTTAATAAGTTTTATGAATATTTCAAGTAGCCCACCAACCCTTATTCACATTAACTTCATGAACACTTTCTGAACTTTCTAATGAGAGAATAATTAATCATTTTTCTGGATTTTTATAATAATTTTATTTTTTTACTCTTAATAGTATTCTACATCTACGTAAATAACTTAATAAGTATACACATATCACCCAAAAATATTCGCATAAGTTTCACAAAACAAGGCTTAATCTATATATACAGCATCCATATTCTTTCCATAGCTATCATAAAACCAAAAAGCTCCTACGTTACTTGAACGTTAGGAGCTTTTTATATTAAAGCCAACAAGGCTTTTTACAAGTTCTTCTGATTTTACCAAAATCATCTGCATCTGGGTT
>BNJU01002044.1_pt1 | contig 143458 bp, 120 predicted proteins | sample 8539281 | NCBI WGS metagenome assembly BNJU01 (sample SAMD00202456, study PRJDB9452) | human saliva metagenome | isolation source: human saliva | place: Japan
GTCAAACCCCTCAAACCTTCAAAATGAAAGACTTTCTTACCTTGTATCATGATTTAAGTGACCAACAAAAAGAAGTCTTGACAGATGCCTGCAAGATCTTTGTCATTAATGGCAAAAAAGTTGCCCTTGCAAAAGGGGAATATTCCAATATTAAAATTACGACGATTACAGATTTGAAAATTGCACGCGGTATGATTGAGGACAATTAATATGTTGAACCAAATCTTTCAGCTGACCCAGCCGAAAAATATTACCATCAAATACCAAGAAGAAGACATGAGCCGTGGAGACAAGGTGTTGATTCGCCCCTATTACATGGCTATTTGTCATGCGGACCAACGTTACTATCAAGGAAAACGGGATCCTAAGGTGCTTAAAAAGAAATTACCCATGGCCCTGATCCATGAGTCGTCTGGTATCGTGGTAGCGGATCCTACGGAAACCTATCAACCAGGACAGATTGTGGCTATGGTTCCCAATCAACCTCCTCATCAAACAGAGGGTGTCTTCTTTGAAAATTATTTGGAGGGGACGCACTTCTTGTCTAGTGGCTTTAATGGCTTTATGCAGGAAGTTGTTGCCTTGCCACTGGATCGTGTAGTGGCTTATCCAGAGGAAGTTCGGGGTCCTGTGACAGCCTTAGCGGAATTTAGTAGTGTTGCCATGCATGCCATTCATCGCTTTGATCTCATTGCCCATCAACGAAGAGAGTCCGTTTTGATTTTAGGAGATGGTAGTCTTTCATATGTGGTTGCGACTTCTTTACACTATCTATACCCAGATTTGAAGATAACTGTAGTTGGGCGCAACAGTGATAAACTGCAATTGTTTAATTTCATTCATCAAGCAATTTTGACCAGCGAGTTGACAGACGACCAACGGTTTGATCACGCCTTTGAGTGTACTGGTGGCCAAGGAAGTGAACCAGCCATCAATGATATTATTGATCATATCAAGCCTCAAGGAACCGTGATGTTAATGGGGGTTAGTGATAACCGGGTCGCAGTTAATACAAGAGATGTTCTTGAAAAGGGATTGACCTTTGTGGGGTCTTCTCGCTCAGGTCGTGAAGATTTCGAGCGGGCTGTAGAGATGCTGGCTAATCGTCGAGTCCAAAGTCGTTTGAAACATTATTCACGTTGATGGTGAAGTTCAAACTATCCCAGACATTCATCGAGCTTTTGCGACAGATTTGATCACACCGTTTAAAACGGTCTTTAAGTGGGGATTGTAGCCAATCATGAAAGTTCTTAAAAATTACGCCTATAATCTCTCCTACCAGTTACTGGTGATTATCTTGCCGATTATCACCACCCCTTATGTGACGCGGGTTTTTAGTTCAAATGACTTAGGGACCTACGGCTATTTTAACTCCATTGTCACCTATTTTATCCTTTTGGCGACCTTGGGAGTGGCTAACTATGGAACCAAGGAGATCTCAGGACACCGCAAAGATATCCAAAAGAATTTCTGGGGGATTTATACCCTCCAGTTGGGTGCGACCTTTGTGTCCATCCTGCTCTATATCTTGCTGTGCTTGTCGCTTCCTTCTATGCAAAACCCTGTGGCCTATATTTTGGGGCTCAGTTTGGTTTCAAAAGGACTAGACATTTCCTGGCTCTTTCAGGGGTTAGAGGACTTCCGCAAGATTACGGTTCGAAATATCACGGTCAAACTGGTTGGAGTCATCTCCATCTTCTTGTTTGTCAAATCTGCCAATGATCTGTATCTCTATGTATTCTTACTCACCATCTTTGAGCTCTTAGGTCAGCTCAGTATGTGGCTACCTGCTCGGGAGTTCATTGGGAAAGCTCATTTTGATACGGCTTATGCACGGGTGCATTTAAAACCGGTCATTCTGCTCTTTTTACCGCAGATTGCCATTTCCCTCTATGTCACCTTGGACAGAACCATGCTGGGGGCTCTCGCCTCTACAAAGGATGTGGGGATTTATGATCAGGCCTTGAAATTGGTCAATATTTTACTGACCCTTGTGACATCTTTAGGAAGTGTCATGCTTCCGCGCGTGGCGAGTCTTTTGGCTTCAGGAGATCACAAGGCTGTTAATAAGATGCACCAAATGTCCTTTTTGATCTATAATTTGGTCATTTTTCCAATCATTGCGGGTATGCTGATTGTCAACGATGACTTTGTACGATTCTTCTTAGGGAAGGATTTCCAAGATGCTCGCTATGCCATCGCTATCATGATCTTCCGTATGTTCTTCATCGGATGGACCAATATCATGGGGATTCAAATTCTCATCCCGCATGATAAGAACAAAGAATTTATGCTGTCAACTACGATTCCTGCTATCGTCAGTGTCGGGTTGAATGTGCTCTTCTTACCTCATTTTGGTTTTATCGGTGCAGCCATTGTATCCGTCTTAACAGAATCCTTGGTATGGCTGATTCAACTGTACTATACCCGTCATTACCTCAAGGAAGTTCCAATTATCGGGTCTATGACAAAAATTATTTTTGCATCTGCTGTGATGTATGGCCTCTTGCTACTTGTAAGACCATTCCTACATTTCACCCCTACCCTGAATGTACTCGTGCATGCGGTGCTCGGTGGGATCATTTATCTGATCGCTATCCTATCTCTGAGAGTGGTAGATGTGAAAGAATTAAAACAACAATTTTTAAATAAACAGTAGAGAGTAGAAAGGAAGGATATGAATTTTTAAGTAAACAAAATCTTTAGAAAAGAATGCTATAGGAGGGGTGTTCCCTAAGCAGGCATTCTAATCTAGACAGAATGAGCTTTTCTTTAAAAATTCTTTATCAGGTAGTTTAATGATAAAAATGAAATTTGACGATCTACTGGTTGGTTTTGTCGTCTCGATTGTGATCTTCTTTAATACAATATCCACTACGATGTTAAATAAGGGCTTTTTGCATGTTGGTGCGAGCTCCCTCTTAGTGGTTGTAGCTCTCTTATTGCTCCGTTTTTTTAATAAAATCTCGATTCCCTATCATTATCTAATTTTGTCTGCCATGTTATTAATGGTAGCTGTTATGGTTTATTTCAAGACAGATAAGTTAAATTTCTTAGTTTATTCTCTCTTAATGGTTTTACTGGTCAATGCGGATAGGAAAGTCATTTTAAAAACTTATGTAGGTGTTGCAGGTACGATTGTCCTTACAGTATTTCTATTGTCACTATTAAAGGTAGTTCCAAACCTACAATATAGTCGGGGTGCCGTTATCCGTAATTCATTTGGGTTTATCTACCCAACAGATTTCGCAGCCCATTGTTTCTACCTTTATGTTGCGATCTCCTATTTGCTAAAAGACAGGTATATTGGCTTACGATCTCTGAGTGGCATCCTTCTAGCTCTCTTTATTATCAAGTTCTGTGACGCTCGTATGAATGCAATCTCACTTTTGGTCGCTGTCATACTGTTTCTTTTCTTTATTTCACAAAGGAGAAGAAGCTGAAGTTGTATCACTTGTTGCCTTATTCGGTCATCCTTTTTTCAACCGGCATGATCTATTTAACCTATCAGTTTTCTTGGTCATCTCCACTTTATGTTCAAATGAATCAATTCATTACTGGTCGGTTATCCTTGGGTAAAAATGCTTTTAATTTATACCCTTTGAATTGGTTTGGAACAAGAGGGGTTCAGTTTATTGGATCCGGAGGAAGCACAGAGTCTGTCCTCAATTATAATTATGTCGATTCGTCTTATGTCCAGATGTTATTTACATATGGTATCGTACCGGTTGCTTTATTAGTCGGTATTTATGTCATTGTTTCAAAATATGAATTCAAGAAGGGGCGTTATTTATTTGTTGCAATTTTGTCCCTCATTGCGATTAACTGTATGATTGAAGCATTTTGGTTTGTACCGACTTATAACATCTTTATGTTTACACTCTTTGCGACAGAAGTTGTCAAGAAAAAGCCGGTCCATTCCCTCTCTTATAGTGAGGAAATTGGGGGAATTTGAAGGTCTAATCTATAGCTATGAGTCTAACGAAACGGCAAAGAGTTTAGATATATTTTAAAATAGAGAAATGGAGTCTACTATGTACGATTATCTGATTGTTGGTGCTGGTTTGTCTGGAGCCATCTTCGCACATGAAGCTACAAAACGTGGTAAAAAAGTAAAAGTGATTGACAAGCGAGATCACATCGGTGGGAATATCTACTGCGAGGAGGTTGAAGGCATCAACGTCCATAAGTACGGTGCCCACATTTTCCATACGTCCAACAAAAAAGTTTGGGACTATGTCAACCAATTCGCTGAATTCAACAACTATATCAATTCACCAGTAGCTAACTACAAGGGCAGTCTTTACAATCTCCCCTTCAACATGAACACCTTCTATGCTATGTGGGGAACCAAGACTCCTCAAGAAGTCAAGGACAAGATTGCCGAGCAGACAGCTGACATGAAGGATGTTGAACCGAAGAACTTGGAAGAACAAGCCATCAAATTGATCGGTCCAGATATCTACGAAAAATTGATTAAGGGCTATACTGAAAAGCAATGGGGACGTTCTGCCACCGACCTTCCACCATTTATCATCAAACGTCTTCCAGTTCGTCTGACCTTTGATAATAACTACTTTAATGACCGTTACCAAGGAATTCCAATCGGTGGATACAACGTCATCATTGAAAACATGCTTGGTGATGTGGAAGTAGAGCTTGGCGTTGATTTCTTTGCTAATCGTGAAGAACTGGAAGCTTCAGCTGAAAAAGTTGTCTTCACAGGTATGATTGACCAGTACTTTGATTACAAACATGGTGAGTTAGAATATCGCAGTCTTCGTTTTGAACACGAAGTCTTGGATGAGGAAAACCATCAAGGTAATGCCGTGGTCAACTACACAGAACGTGAGATTCCCTACACTCGTATCATTGAGCATAAGCACTTTGAGTATGGAACACAACCGAAGACGGTTATCACACGTGAATATCCAGCTGATTGGAAACGTGGAGATGAACCATATTACCCAATCAACGATGAAAAGAACAATGCTATGTTTGGTAAGTATCAAGAAGAAGCGGCTAAAAATGACAAGGTGATCTTCTGTGGACGCCTGGCAGACTATAAATACTACGACATGCACGTGGTTATTGAGCGTGCTCTAGAAGTCGTAGCAAATGAGTTTGATTAAGAGAAACGATAATCTATGAAATACTACTTAAAAGAAGAATTCCTGCATGATGTCAACGCAAAGAACGCAGGAAATAAAGCACGCAATGACGTAGAAAGTATTGTGAAAGAAGAAGGCTATCATCCCTTGGTCCTTTCTGTCGACAATTGGTATCAGATGAGTACCCTTGCGGCTCAACGCCATAAGGCAAAGGCTTTTGGTCAAGCCTTGGATCAACTAAAGCAAGGAGATGAGTTGCTGATCCAGTTTCCAATGCTTCACCATAGTTTTTTCTCAACCCATTTGGTTAAAAAAGCACAAAAAAGAGGGATTAAAGTCTATCTCTTGATTCATGACCTAGAAGTGCTTCGCCATGCCAATATGACTTCACTACCTTTAAAACACAGAATTCGGATGTACCTTCAAGAAGCAAGTTTTCTCAAAACAGCTGATGGGATCATCGCCCACAATCCAGTTATGAAATCTGTCTTGGTAGATAAGGGAATTGCGGAAGATAAGATTGTCAGCCTTGGAATTTTCGACTATTTGATTCCAGATTTTCAAGAAAAAAGTGGGCAAACAAAAGACCAGCCGATCATTGTGGCTGGAAATTTGGCACAAGAAAAAGCTGGCTATCTTTATACCCTTCCAGAAGCACCGGCCTATAACCTCTATGGTGTTGGCTTTGATGAGAGTAGAGCCCTAGAGAATGAGACCTACTTTGGCTCTTTCCTACCGGATGAACTTCCTGCTGCTCTTGAGGGTGGTTTTGGACTTGTCTGGGATGGGGATAGTGCGGAAACCTGTAGTGGTGTTTTTGGCGAGTACCTTCGCTACAACAACTCTCACAAGGCATCGCTTTATCTAGCATCGGGCTTCCCGCTTGTAGTGTGGAAACAGTCAGCTTTATCTCACTTTGTCCTTGAGAAGGGCTGTGGGATAGCAGTAGAGTCGCTCCATGACTTGAAGGAGACCATCGACAATCTTTCAGATGCCGATTACCAAGATTTGGTAGATAATGCCAAGCGTGTTGGTCAGGAAATCCGAGATGGTCACTACTTGAAGACAGCCTTAAAGCATTTATCATAAGATCAAAAGAAGTCAGACGGACTTCTTTTTTTAGTTTTTCAAAAAAATATCACTAATTTTAAAAATTCGCCTTATAAAACTTTTCATCGCTGAAACCGTGTGGTAAAATGATTAACGTATAAAAATTTGTATAAAAGGGAAGTTTATATGAAAAAAAGAAAGATCTTATTTTTTATGCCGGAGCGGCAGTCTTGATGGCTGTATCTGCTCAGGGAGTCAGTGCAGATGAGCTGGTTTCAAACGAGGCCACTACTACTGAAGGCAACCAAGTCCAAGCTGAAATAGCCCCAGAAGTAGCCGTTGCTGAAAAGTCGGTAGCACCTGTCGCAAGCAACTATGCAGCACCAGCAAATGTGACCGAACAGCCTGTAGCACCTGTGAACAAGGCCGCGGCTTCAGAAAGTGGAACCACATCTGTAGAGAGAAAGCTACAGAAGCATCGACTACTGAGAAAGAAGAAACTTCTCTTCCGTCTGACGCAGGAAGCACGACCTTCTTTAACACAGGCGCTCACGCTCCAGCTGGTCGCTCAACAGATGTGGCGGTTCAGCCAAAATCATTCGTTGATGTGAGTAGCCATAACGGAGACATTAGTATTGGAGACTACCGTACCCTAGCTAATAAAGGCGTGGGCGGTGTCGTTGTCAAATTGACAGAAGATACTTGGTACAAGAACCCGAATGCGGAGAACCAAATTCGCAATGCGCAAGCAGCTGGTTTGCAAGTATCGACCTACCACTTCTCTCGCTATACTTCTGAAGAAGCAGCGCGTGCAGAAGCACGGTTCTATATCGCAGCGGCGCAACGCTTGAATCTTCCAAAGAACACCCTCATGGTCAATGACTTTGAGGATGCCAAGATGCAGCCAAATATTAACCGCAACACCCAAGCTTGGGCTGACGAAATGCGTAAAAATGGCTACACCAACTTGATGTTCTACACCAGTGCTAGCTGGTTGGATGAAAACAACCTTCGCAAGAAAGGTCCTGTCAACACCGCTCAATTTGGGCTTCAGAATTTCTGGGTTGCCCAATACCCTTCTCCAAAACTGTCTGTAAACGATGCGAAAAGCTTGCGTTACAATGGGAAAGCTGGCGCCTGGCAGTTCACTTCTCAAGCGGAATTGCTTCCAGGAAAACACCTATTTGACCACAGTGTGGACTATACCGGTCGCTTCACAGCGAACGCAAAACCTGCAGCGGATCCAACAGAAGGCAGCTTAAGTGGGAAGATTGATATTGTCAATAACGATACTATGACGGGACGCTTTGACGTTGTCATCTCAAATGTTAAGGCGCCAAATGGAGTTCGAACCGTTTCTGTCCCAATCTGGTCAGAAACAGGTGGTCAAGATGACCTTGTTTGGTATACAGCCAACCGTCAAGCCAATGGGACCTATACCGTCAATGTAAAAAGCAGCGGACCATAAAAAAACTCAACCGGTCTTTACAATGTCCATCTTTACTATGTTCAGAACAATGGACAAATGACGGGTGTGGGCGGAACAACGACGACAGTAGCCATTGGAAAGAAAAAAATCAGACTCCGGTTTCAGCGGATCTGACTATTGCAAAAATCAGAAAAAAAGACGGCACCTTCACCATTACTGCTAAAAAAATCTTCAAGGTTTCGATGGCTACAAGGAAGTGAAGATTCCATTCTGGTCTCATGCCAATGGGATGAAAGACATTATCTGGTACACTCCGACTCGCCAAGCAGACGGTTCATATACTGTAACAGCCAAAGCTAGTGACCACGAAAACGCTGATGGCAAATACGAAGCGCAGGTCTTCTATGTAGACGCCCAAGGTCAAAACAAATTTGTGAAAAAGGCCTTTATCAATTATACGGCGACAAAACCGGCCAATGCTGTCGCAGCTGATCTGACTATTACAAAATCAGAAAAAGATGGCACCTTCACCATTACAGCTAAGAACCTTCAAGGTTTCGATGGTTATAAAGAAGTGAAGATTCCATTCTGGTCTCATGCCAATGGGATGAAAGATATCATCTGGTACACTCCAACTCGCCAGGCAGACGGTTCATATACTGTAACAGCTAAAGCCAGTGACCACGAAAACGCTGATGGCAAGTACGAAGCGCAAGTCTTCTATGTGGACGCCAAGGGCCAAAACAAGTTTGTGAAAAAGGCCTTTATTGATTATACAGCTTCTAAACCATCTGCCGATCTGATCATTACGAAATCAGAAAAAGATGGCACCTTCACCATCACAGCTAAGAACCTTCAAGGCTTCGACGGCTACAAGGAAGTGAAGATTCCGTTCTGGTCTCATGCCAATGGGATGAAAGATATCATCTGGTATACGCCAACTCGTCAAGCAGACGGTTCATATACTGTAACAGCCAAAGCCAGTGACCACGAAAACGCTGATGGCAAGTACGAAGCGCAGGTCTTCTATGTGGACGCTCAAGGCCAAAACAAGTTTGTCAAGAAAGCCTTTATTGATTACGAAAATCAATCTCGTCCAACCGGCACTCTCTTGATCCAAAACAACAATAAGGATACGGGAACATTTGACGTCATCATCAAGGATGTCTACAGCCCTAAAGGGGTGCAGACTGTGCAAGTCCCTACTTGGTCTGATAAGGATGGCCAAGACGATATTCGCTGGTATGAAGCGACTCGTCAAGCGAACGGAGATTACAAGGTATCGGTCAAAGCGAGCGATCACAAGAACTCTACTGGTAAGTACCATGTTCACCTTTATTACATTCAAAATGATGGTTCTCGGATCGGTATTGGTACCACGACTACAGACGTAGAAGTTAGAAATGCCATGACCAAGACGCAAGCTTCTATCAAGAATGTCAATGCAACGAACGGGACTTATACAGTAGCTGTAGATCAAGCACCTCAGGGACGTCAGATTAAGAATATTCGTGTCGCAGCTTGGTCTAAAGCGCACCAAGAAAATCTTTACTGGTATTCCGCAACACCGACAGGTATGCACACAGAGATCACTGTCTCTGCCAATAATCACGGTAATGAAGCGGGCAACTATACCACTCACGTCTATGTAGACTACAAAGATGGAGGAGTTGAAGGTTTTAACCTCGGTCAGACAGCCTTGTCTCCACGAAATCAAAAGGTGAATCCACAAACAACCTATTATTCTCAACGGGATCCTCGTTGGGCTGGTAAGTGGTATGGTGTGAGTAATATGGACCAATCCGGCTGTGTTCCGACTTCCTTAGCTATGGCATTCACAGATATTCTAGGAAAGGAAGTGTTACCGACCACAATTGCGGATTATTTGTATTATAACACCAACTCCTTTAATAAAATTGCTGTAGCTGGTACAGATGCCGACGGACTCGTTGCTGCGACTAAAAACTGGGGATTGACAAGCCAAATGCTTACAGGCAAGGATGCAATCGCAGCAACTTTAGTATCAGGAAAACATGTTCTTGCTGCTGTTGAGGAAAGTATCTTTATTAATGCTCCTTATACGCATGAAATTGTCCTACAAGGCTATGATAATGGGAAAACCTATGTGAGAGATCCATTCAACGCAGCAAATAATGGTTGGCATTCTATTGATTACATCTTCTCAGTAAAAAGTACAGATCCAATTGATGCAAAATTAGGATCGCCATTTTTCAGTGTTTTTGCTTAGCTATTTCTAAAAAAAGTAAGTAAATTTTTATTCAATGGCAATCAGGTATAATCCATTTTGTTTTGGAAAAACGAGTATTCTCATAGACGGAGATGCTCGTTTTTAATTTAAAAATATAGGGACTTACTGAATCAACCAAGAACTTTATTTTTCTACTTCAACTTATATCTTTTATAGAGGTTTCTTGATCCAACGGTTTGTGCTATAATACTACTATGTGGGTACAATCCGTATAAAAAATCGTAAGGGAAGATACATGAAAAAGAAAGATCTTATTTTTTATGCTGGGACAGCCGTTTTGTTGACTTTTTCGACGCAACAAGTCAAAGCCGATGAGCAACATGCGTCCGATCAAATACCAGAAAATACATCAGCTGTCGTTGCAAAAACAACAACTTCATTAGAAGCGCAGAATATTGTGAGCGAAGGAGTGGGAGTTGAGAAAGGTATTCAGACAGAAAATATCATTGCAACAGAGGAAGCACCTGTCACACCGACTCTTAGCAATAACCAGTCTTCTGACAAGGGCACTAGCGACAAGGTTGTATCAGAGCAACCAGCTGTGGTAGCTAGTCGCGCACCATATGGCGCACGCGCACGAGTGGTAGCAGCAAGAAATGAGAGTGTTCCTCAACAGGAATCTCCAGTTTCTGCAGATTTGACTATTGCAAAATCAGAGTCAGAAGGTACCTTTACCATTACGGCTAAGAACCTCCAAGGCTTGGATGGTTATAAAGAAGTGAAGATTCCATTCTGGTCTCATGCGAATGGGATGAAAGACATCATCTGGTACACTCCAAGTCGTCAAGCAGACGGTTCTTATACTGTAACAGCCAAAGCTAGTGATCACGAAAACGCTGATGGCAAATACGAAGCGCAAGTTTTCTATGTGGATGCTAACGGACAAAACAAGTTTGTCAAGAAAGCCTTTATTGATTACACAGCTCCTAAACCATCTGCCGATCTGACCATTACAAAATCAGAGTCAGACGGTACCTTCACCATTACAGCTAAGAACCTTCAAGGCTTCGATGGCTACAAGGAAGTGAAGATTCCATTCTGGTCTCATGCCAATGGGATGAAAGATATTATCTGGTACACTCCAACTCGCCAGGCAGACGGTTTATATACTGTAACAGCTAAAGCCAGTGATCACGAAAACGCGGATGGCAAATACGAAGCGCAGGTCTTCTATGTGGATGCCAAAGGCCAAAACAAGTTTGTCAAGAAAGCCTTTATCGATTACACAGCTTCTAAACCATCTGCTGATCTGACCATTACAAAATCAGAAAAAGACGGCACCTTCACCATCACAGCTAAGAACCTTCAAGGCTTCGACGGCTACAAGGAAGTGAAGATTCCATTCTGGTCTCATGCCAATGGGATGAAAGATATCATCTGGTACACTCCAACTCGCCAGGCAGATGGTTCATATACTGTAACAGCCAAAGCTAGTGACCACGAAAACGCTGATGGCAAATACGAAGCGCAGGTCTTCTATGTGGATGCCAAGGGCCAAAACAAGTTTGTCAAAAAAGCCTTTATTGATTACAAAAATCAATCTCGTCTAACCGGCACTCTCTTAATCCAAAACAACAACAAGGATACAGGAACCTTTGACGTTATCATCAAGGATGTCTACAGTCCTAAGGGCGTTCGTACTGTTCAGGTTCCTATCTGGTCTGCTAAGGACGGCCAAGATGATATCCGCTGGTATGAAGCTGCGCGTCAAGCGAATGGAGATTACAAAGTATCCGTCAAAGCGAGCGACCACAAAAATTCTACAGGCTTGTACTATGTCCACCTTTACTATATTCAAAATGACGGAAGTCGAGTAGGCGTGTTGGCTTCTTCAACTGAAGTTGAGTTCCGTAATGCCAATACGAAAACACGTGCCTTTATTAAAAATGTCAATGTAGAAGCAGGGACTTATACGGTAGAAGTGGATCAAGCCCCTCAGGGTCGTCAAATTAAAAATGTTCGTGTCGCAGCCTGGTCTCAAGATCACCAAGAAAATCTTTACTGGTATTCAACAGCACCGACTGGTACGCAGACGGATGTTCAGGTTTCGGCTGTTAACCATAAGAACCTTGCTGGCAACTATACGACACACGTTTATGTAGACTATGTCGATGGTGGAGTTGAAGGATTTAACCTTGGTCAAACGGCCTTGAATCCGCGTGGTACAACTGGACAAACAGGCTTGAGTCCTCGTGTTGACAGTGGTCAACGGGATCGTGTTCTACGAGCTGCAGCCAGTCTGGTTGGGGTCCGTGGAGGTAGTGCGGCACATCAACAATTAGTGAATGATTATAACAGTGTGCGCCCTCTCCCTGTAGGTTATGCAGTGAAGAATACAGATGACTGGTGTGATATCTTTGTAACAACGATTTTCCAACGTGAAGGTCTTAGCGATTTAGTTGGTCGTGAATGTGGGGTCGAACGTCACATTCAGATTTTCAAACGTCTTGGAATTTGGAATGAAGATGGAGGTTCTACACCAAAAGCAGGGGATATTATCACCTTCAACTGGGATCAAGATAGCCAACCTAACAATGGTTTTGCAGACCACATTGGAATTGTTGAGAGCGTTTCAAATGGGGTTATTCACACCATTGAAGGAAACTCAAATGATCAGGTTCGTAGAAAAACCTACCGAATCGGTCATGGCAATATCCGAGGATTTGCTAGCCCACGTTATCAATAATAAAGAAGAAACATTTGCTTCTTTTCAGATTGAAGAAAAAGTCCATTTTGGACAATTTTCTTCAATCTTTTTCTTATGTGACTTTCAGTCCGTCTCGCTCCGTTAGGTGCGAGACAAAAAACCACCCGCTATGCGGGTGCGCATCGAAGGTTATACCAAAAAAACTCCAAACGCGATACAATTAAGGTGTTCAAGCCAATTGTAAAGCGAAAGGAGAAAAATATGGCTCAAAAAGCACATAGTTTATCACACACAAAATGGATGTGTAAATATCACATTGTGTTCACCCCTAAGTATAGACGAAAAGTGATCTATAATCAATATCGAAGTAGTTTGGGAGAAATATTCCATAGATTATGTAGTTATAAAGGTGTTGAGCTTATCGAAGGCCATTTAATGCCAGATCATGTTCATATGTTGGTAAGCATTCCACCTAGAATTAGTGTTGCAAGCTTCATGGGATATTTAAAAGGTAAAAGTGCTCTAATGATGTTCGATAAACACGCAAATCTGAAATATAAGTTTGGAAATCGACATTTTTGGGCAGAGGGATATTATGTAAGTACAGTTGGCCTCAATGAAGCCACAATAAAGAAATACATTCAGGAACAAGAGCGAAAAGATATTGCTTTAGATAAGTTGAGTGTAAAAGAATATGAAGATCCCTTTAGGGATAGTGGCAAGTAGTACGTATACCTCTTTGAGAGGTCTGTGACGAGTCAAATGCAATAAAGGCTTGAACAAAGTGAAAGCCAGCGTCTTTAGGCGCTGGCTAGTTATCTGGGCTTATAGCCCTGGTACAAACCACCCGTTTGACGGGTGGTCATGATTTTACTCTAGAAAGTAAAAACTCATAAAAATAGTGGTATATCAGTATTTCTAAGAGTTTTCAATATATTGTATCCAGTCTCTAAAAGGGGAAATTTTTTTAATTGCTGAAAGGATTTGTCTACATTCTGTTATTTTTTGTTTAATTTGTAATAAAGGGGGAAAAAATTTGATGATGTTTCTGTTTTTTAGGCTATTATTCGGAATTTGTGTAGGATAATTTGAAGTTGAAATAATTATTTGACAATAGGATTTCTTTGTCGTACCATTTCAATAAATAGTGATAAAAATAATATTTGGTGTGAACCGGTCTATTATTTTTATGAAAGGGAGACGAATAATGAAAAAATTGACAAAATTAGGAATTGCAGTATTTTCAGTAGTTACTTTAAATGCCTTTACGTCAACAATTGCCTACGCAGATGAGAATACAGATAGTACTTCTTCAGCACCATCAACTGTTTTGACATCTAATTCTCAAGATTTAAATGAAGCGAATCCTGTGATGCAACCAGAGAACGTGGCTTCTTCTCAACAAGATAATATTGTAAGTGACGGTGGGCATGTGAATGTGGAAGGTCATCCTGCAACACTCAGTAGCGATGGAGAACATGTCACCTACTCCTATACAGTTGCTTATCAAAGAATGCACTCTAGTGATCAAATGATGACGGTAAGTGATCTTGCAATTCGGATTCCGAATCTTGCAGAAGCTAAGGTGGATTTTACATTAGTTGGGACAAGGGATGAAAATGGAAATCCTGTTGCGGTTAATGCCCCTATGAAGGTGATTGATCGGGAAACTCTGAATGAGGATTACGATAACATACCATTTAATCTTCCAACTGCAGAAGAAGTCGCTTCTGGTCAGACTCCTTATGTGGTTAATAATAAGGAATACGATTTTGTTGATAGTGAAAAAATGTTGTCGTATAGCATTTATACGAATTTGTCTAAAAGTCAAGCAGTTCGAGTTGCTGTCACTCTTCCACTAGAAGAAGCCAAGAAAATCAAGTATTTAGCGATTGATGCCCGAATGGACTGGAAGTCAAGTAGCGAGGGAGGGCTCTCTGGTTATGAGAACGGGTCTCAACATTTGGAGGAGTATTCTTCGCATAGTGTGTACTCAAATAATGATGTTGAGGATCTTGGTGTTTTAGCGAATCCTGCCTTAATTAATGAGAGTTATGTTCGTGATGGTCACTTGATTAGATCTGTATCGAACCCGAAAACCTATATTACTCCGAACAATGGTGATTGGACTACGATTCCAAATGATACGAATATTGATGAACAGACATTTTTTAATTTTGTTCGAATCTATACGCTAAGAAATGGTTCTGCTACATATTACGTATCAGAGACAGAGGATATGGCCGATCAGGATGTATCAACTTTGTCCCAAGGAGATGTTGTTGTGGATTATGTCCTAAAGGGGACCGATAGGCAACTGCGGGACCGTTATATCGATACTCCAACGCTACCAATTTATGGTTCAAATGGACAACTTTTACCGTATAATGCAGCGGAGAATGTGAATGAGCAACCTCAATCACTCATAGTGAATGGTCAAAAATATGTATTAGTCGGTCTTTCTCCATCATCTGCACCTACATCAGGTTTCTTAAAAGAAGGAACAACTCATGTCGTATATGAGTATGAAATGGTAGCTCCAACACCAACACCAACGCCAACACCAGAACCTATTCCTGTTCAACCTCATACTCCGATAAATCATCCTCAACAAGATGTTCTAAAACCATCGAAAAATGTAACAAAAGAAACAGTGGATCCGACATTTAAAGAGATAGTTGACTCGACTGCTACTGCTGATTACAAGCAAGTTGACTCGGGCCAACAACATTTGCCACGTACAGGAGTCACAGGTTCTCAATGGGTTCTGAGTATCTTGGGAGGACTGACAACTCTACTTGGATTGTTTTTGTTTTCAAATAACGATAAAAAACGAACGTTAAAAGAGTCAGATGACCGTTAAAATTTCAACTACGAAAATTGAAAGAACATAGCCTTGATTGACAGGTCTATGTTCTTTTGCTTTTTTTTCAGTTTTTCAACCCTTCTTCGAAACTCTTGGAAGGGGCCTCGACTTGGATGGTTTCAAGGGTTAATGGATTGGTGAAGGTTAAGCGGTGAGCATGGAGCATGAGTCGCTCTCCGCGTGCAGGGTTATAGAGAGGATCCCCGATAATCGGGTGCCCATGATGGGAGAGATGCACCCGGATTTGATGGGTACGCCCCGTCTTGAGCTGGCATTTGACCAGGCTGTTTCGCCCGATTTTTTTCAGTTGCGTCACCTGGGTTTCTGCGTACTGTCCCTTGCGTGGATCTACCAGGCGCTTGCGCCGATCGTGGCGATCGCGTCCGATTTTATCCTTGTAGACGATGGTTTTTTGTGCTAAGCTGCCTTGGATCAAGGCCCAGTACTCACGTTGGATGTTTTTATCTTCTAAAATTCGGTTGAGAATAGGCAGGATAAAAGGATTCTTGGCAAATAAAATCGCTCCGCTGGTTTCCTTATCTAACCGGTGCACGACGTAGCAGGTAGATCCAACATAGCTGGAAACATGGTTGAGAAGAGCGATTTCCGTCGGCTCATTGGCATGGGTCTTCATACCTTCAGGCTTATTGACGATGATGACATGCTCATCCTGATAGAGTTCTTCGACCAGACTCGGGTCCCCTTCTGGGAGCTCTTTTTCAGGGTAATCATCTGCGTCAAAGATCAGCTGGATCTGGTCTCCTTTTTGAACGGGGCTCTGCCAGTTGATGGTCTCTCCATTCACCAAGACGTGCTTCTTGGTTCGTAAAAAATGCCGGATCTTACGGGGAATGAGGAAGTAGTCCTCAAGCAGCTCTTTCACAGTCATTTGGGGAAAGGATTGTGGAATGGTAAATTGATAGTTCATGACCCTATTGTAGCAAAATCTAAGCTTAAAGAAAACTAAATGGGAGAAGGGAATGAGCGATCTTTTCTTGCTAGGACAAGGATAAGGTGTTACAATAACAGGTATGAATAGAATAAAAAAATTATTTGAGAACCTGATCACTTTTTTTAGAAAGGATCATCCGCCCAAAGCGGTGGCAGAAGAAGTGCCAGACACGGAACTACCGGAAGAGACAGTAGAGCCGACCTATAGTCGCTCAGGCAAGCACAGAAGCAAGCCTCTCTCTCAGCATCCCTTCCGTCGTTTTTGGCGCCGCTTCCATTTGACCAAGATTCTCCTGATCATTGGGCTAGGCTTTAGCCTCTTGACAGGAGGCTATCTCTTCTACCTCGCTAAGACGACCAACGTCAAGGACTTGCAGAATGCACTCAAGGCGACTACCATTATCTATGATAAGAATGGGGACCAGGCGGGAAGTTTGACCGGGCAAAAAGGAACCTATGTCGAACTCGATGCCATTAGTGAGAATCTGCAACATGCTGTGGTCGCAACAGAGGACCGGAGCTTTTACAAGAATAGCGGGATCAACTATGGTCGCTTCTTTTTTTAGCGATTTTTGACCCTGGGTCGCTCAGGTGGTGGGTCGACCATCACCCAGCAGCTAGCCAAGAATGCTTACCTGTCTCAGGACCAGACGGTGGAGCGCAAGGCCAAGAATTCTTCTTGGCGCTTGAAATCAATAAAAATACAGTAAAAAGAGATCCTCACCATGTACCTCAACAATGCCTATTTTGGAAATGGGGTTTGGGGAATTGAGGATGCTTCCAAGAAGTATTTTGGGGTTTCAGCCAGTCAATTAAGTCTGGATCAGTCCGCGGTACTCGCCGGTATGCTCAAGGGGCCTGAAATCTATAACCCGCTCTATTCGGTAGAGAATGCGACCAATCGACGCAATACGGTCCTTCAAAATATGGTGGCGGCTGGCTATATTGACCAGGCAACGGCTGATCAGTCAGCTGCTGTGGATATCCATGGCCAGCTGGTCGATGCCTATGAAGGCAAGTCGGAGGATTACCGCTACCCTTCCTATTTTGATGCGGTCATCAATGAAGCGGTCAATGAATACGGCCTGACCGAAGAAGACATTGTCAAAAATGGCTACCGGATCTACACCGAGCTGGATCAAAATTACCAGGCAAGCATGCAGGTGATCTATGACAATACGGCCCTCTTCCCAGTAGCGGAAGACGGCACGCGCGCGGAATCTGGTAGTGTCGCCCTCGATCCTAAGACCGGAGGGGTTCGGGCTCTGGTAGGGCGTGTCGGAAGCGATCAAAATCCAGGATTCCGTAGCTATAACTATGCCACCCAGGCTGCCCGTAGTCCCAGGATCAACCATCAAGCCTTTGGTGGTCTATAGCCCAGCTGTTGCGGCAGGTTGGTCGACCAATAAGGAATTGGACAATAGTACCACCCAATATGGAAGCTATGAGGTCAATAACTATGCAGGAATCCAGTCTAGCCCAACGGTACCGATGTACCAGGCCTTGGCAGAATCCCTTAACCTTCCAGCCGTAGCGACCGCTAATGATTTGGGTCTCGATACGGTCTTTGAATACGGGAAAAAATTCGGACTCAACATGGACAAGGTGGACAAGTCGCTTGCTGTTGCCTTGGGAGCTGGTGTGACAACCAATCCGATGCAGATGGCTCAGGCCTATGGAACCTTTGCTAATGGCGGGGTCATGAATGATGCTCACCTCATTACCAAGATCGAAAATGCAAGTGGCCAAGTGGTCAAGAGCCACAGCCAGAAATCAACCCGAGTGCTTAGTGGTTCAACGACAGATAAGATGACCAATATGATGCTTGGTACCTTCAGTAATGGTACAGGGGTTAATGCTGCGCCTTATGGTTATACCATGGCAGGGAAAACCGGTACGACGGAGACCAGCTTTAACAAGGACCTCTCTGGAGACCAATGGGTGATCGGCTACACGCCAGATGTGGTCATTAGTCAGTGGCTTGGTTTCCCAACGACCGATGAAAATCACTACCTGACGGACAGTAGTGCTGGAACGGCTTCCGAGATCTTCCGCAATGTTGCCAACAGTGTTCTGCCTTATACAGACGGTACCCAGTTTGACTCGGTGAAGAACTCTTATGCTGAAAATGGCATTGCGCCAGTCGGAGAAGAAACGACAGAAACAGACAGCAAAGAAGACAAAGGTTTCTTTGAGGATGTCAAAGAGAAGGCGTCGAATATGGTTGATGATGCGAAGAAAGCAATCGACGAGGCCGATATCCCAGGAAAAGCGAAAAACGCTTGGGATACCTTCAAAGGCTGGCTTGGTTTCTAATCAAAAAAACGATTCAGAAATTTTTCTGAATCGTTTTTTGCAGATTGAAGATAAAGTCATCTTAGCAACTTTCCTTAGGTGAGTACGGACGTCAGCGAACTTCGAAGAAGTTCCATGACTAAATTAAGATACAAAGGGCGTGGCGGATAAAGTCAAAATAGGAAGTTTGACGCAGAATCTTTAGATTCTAGGAAGACTTATCTTTTTGACACGATCCACAACCCGTGTTCAATCGTTTTGAACCCATTCGCTTTTTCAAATTTTTAGGCTCATGCTAAAAACAGTTCCCCGAACTGTTTTACTCCCAAAAACTCCCGAGTGCTAGAAACACTAGTGTTTCTAGCACTTTTCTCACGATGGAAAGTTTCTGTTGAAATGATCCTAATAGTATTAATTATTTTTAATTTTTTTCAACGTCACTTAAGTTGTTTTTATGTAAAAATGCAATTTGTCTATATTCTAAAAGATCTATTCAGAAGTATTTCTGAATAGATCTTTGTTTAAAGTTCACTATCTGACAAGCTAAAGGTATCGCCGTGTTGCAAATCTCCGTACTGGTAGCCCCGTTTGAACCAGCGCATGCGTTGTTCCGAAGTCCCGTGGGTAAAGCTATCTGGCACCGAGTAGCCGTAGGCTTGCTCCTGGAGAGTGTCGTCACCGACGGCATGGGCTGCATTCATGGCTTCTTCGATATCGCCGATATCTAGAAGATTTCGGTCTTGAATGGAGCGGGCCCAGACGCCTGCTAGATAATCGGCTTGCAACTCAATGCGGACGCTGATGGCATTTCGTTCCTTTTCAGAAAGACCTTGTTGCATCCGATGGTATTTGCCAAGGATTCCCAGCTCGTTTTGTACGTGGTGGCCGACTTCGTGGGCGATGACGTAGGCCATGGCAAAGTCCCCGCTAGCCTTGTATTTGGTTGTCAATTCCTTGTAGAAGCTCATATCCAAATAAATTTTCTTGTCGGTTGGACAGTAGAAAGGGCCAGCCGATGCTTGACCTACCCCACAGCCTGTCTTTGTCCGTCCAGTATAGAAGACTAGTTTGGGCTCCTGGTAGGTCCGTCCTTCGGCTTGAAAGACCTTGTGCCAATGATCTTCTGTTGTGGCAAGGACCTTGCTGACGAACTGGGCATCTGCATCGTCGACATGGGTCTTGTTGGTGCGCGTGACTTGGGTGGATTGGTAAGGTTGAGAAGAAGTCCCATTTCCAAAGAGTCCCCCAAGACTAGCTCCTCCTCCTAGAAAGACTATGAGGAGGATAATGATGATCTTACTCTTGAGGCTTCCAGGCGATAGTAAGATCTGTAAAATCCCCCCGCCAAGGTTACTGTTGCTAGAAGACTGGGAGTAGCTTTGCCCTCGCCGATCTTCAATGTTGTTACTCTCTTTTAGGTGATCACTTTTCATATTCGTCTCCTTTTTGTTTTATTTTACCAAAAATGAGGAGAAAACCAGTGGGATAACCCTTTAGATTTGCTTTTTTCTGGACACTAGATTTTCTATTCTTGTCAAAATGTAGAAATCTTGCTATAATGGGGTGAACGGAGGCGTTATGGCACTAAAAAAAGCAAGTCTAGCGTGTACGGTTTGCGGATCACGCAATTACTCCATTAAGTTGAGTGGGACACCAAAACCAACACGTCTAGAAGTCAATAAATTCTGCAAGCATTGCAGCAAGTATACCATCCATAAAGAAACACGATAGGAGAGAGTTGTGAAATTCATTAAAGATATTTTCGTCTTACTAAAAGATACAACTTGGCCAAATCGCAAGGAAAGATGGAAAAACTTTATCTCAGTGATTGAGTACACCGCTTTCTTTGTAGCTTTGATTTATTTGTTCGACAAAGTCATTGCACGTGGCCTATTGCACATGATCAATTTCTTTTAAGAAAAGAAGCCAAGAGGCTGGGCAACAACTGTCCAGCCTTTGATTTTTGATAGGAATAACTGCAAGACGCAGTGGCTGATTGCTCAAAGCACTGCTTTGAGGTGGCGGATAAAACTTGCGAAGCAAGTATCCTAAGTCTTTGTTCGCTTTTTAAGCTTCAAAGATGGCCTATGTGGACGGAAACAATGTTTCCTTTATCTGCAACCTCCAACAGTCTCCTAGACTGTTGGAGCTATGCGGGGTTGGGAAGATTGAAAAGGTTTGGGGAACCTTTTCAACCTTTTTATATCGGAGTTCTTTCCCACTCCCACTTTTTGCGGTTTTTTCTTAAAAATAAATCAGCAAACCTCTTTGCATTCCTGCAAAATGTGGTATAATGAAGCTAGGAAAAGGAAAGCCAAGAGGCTTTTTTTAGTATGTTCACAAAAGCTCGAGCAGGCTAAACAGAAAGAAAGGATGCCCAAATGGACAGTTTTGATAAAGGCTGGTTTGTACTACAAACCTACTCAGGATATGAAAACAAGGTAAAAGAGAATCTTTTGCAACGTGCGCAAACTTACAATATGTTAGAAAACATCTTGCGCGTAGAGATTCCAACTCAAACCGTACAAGTTGAGAAAAATGGTAAAACAAAAGAAATCGAAGAAAACCGCTTCCCAGGTTATGTCTTGGTAGAAATGGTCATGACAGATGAAGCTTGGTTTGTCGTTCGGAATACACCGAACGTTACTGGTTTTGTCGGATCACACGGGAACCGTTCAAAACCAACTCCATTGTTGGAGGAAGAAATCCGCAGTATCTTGCTCTCTATGGGTCAAACTGTTCAAGAGTTTGATTTGGATGTCAAGGTGGGCGATACAGTTCGTATCATCGACGGTGCCTTCACAGACTATACTGGTAAGATCACTGAAATTGATAACAACAAGGTGAAAATGGTCATTTCTATGTTCGGTAACGATACGGTTGCAGAAGTGAACTTGAACCAAATTGCTGAATTGTAAGAAACGAAATGAGGCTGGGACAAAAGTCCTAGCCTCTCAATTATTTTTGGATTGTCGAGCAAGACGCAGTGGTTGAGTGGGCTCTACTACGCTGATTTCATCAGCTTTTACAGCCCTACTCAACTGTGCGGAGGTGGGACGACGAAATCGAATTCTAACGAATTACCGATTTCTGTTCCACTCTCTCTTTTCTTCGATGTTTTTTCAGATCGGTAACAACTTTTAAGTACTTGGTAGTTGGAGCAGATAGGGACAATTACGATTTTATCATTTTGAGGGGACCCTTGGTTTTACATAGAGTATTTGTTAGGATGTTTTTGAGGTGTGCTTGGCATAGAAAAGAAGAGCTTTAGGAAATCCAACATTAAGAAAGAAACCTGAAGTGCAACAAAAAACCCCTATTGCTAGGGGAATTTTTAAAAGATAAAAGATGATAAAAAATTTTATTATCAAGGCGGTAGACGGATTTGAACCGACGATCAAGCTTTTGCAGAGCCGTGCCTTACCACTTGGCTATACCGCCATAACAAATATTATTGTAACCTAAAAAATAAGATTGGTCAAGAAAAACTTTTTGGCTCAAATGATTGTAGAAGGAGGAAGTTGAAAAAATCTCTCAAATGGCTTGCGAATTCTAGGGATTTCTGCTATACTTATAGAGTTGTCTAAAACAACAAAATACTCATCTCGGATCCATTGTGGCGCCGTTGCCCTTGTGGTCGTGCTGCAAGTTGACGTCTGAGAGAGGAGAAAAAAACAAAAAAGGAGAACTTACTCATGGCAGTAATTTCAATGAAACAACTTCTTGAGGCTGGTGTACACTTTGGTCACCAAACTCGTCGCTGGAACCCTAAGATGGCTAAGTACATCTTCACAGAACGTAACGGAATCCACGTTATCGACTTGCAACAAACTGTAAAATATGCAGACCAAGCATACGACTTCATGCGTGATGCAGCTACAAACGATGCAGTGATCTTGTTCGTAGGTACTAAGAAACAAGCTGCTGATGCTGTTGCAGAAGAAGCTGTTCGTTCAGGTCAATACTTCATCAACCACCGTTGGTTGGGTGGAACTCTTACTAACTGAGGGAACAATCCAAAAACGTATCGCTCGTTTGAAAGAAATCAAACGCATGGAAGAAGATGGAACTTTTGAAGTTCTTCCTAAGAAAGAAGTTGCATTGTTGAACAAACAACGCGCTCGTCTTGAAAAATTCTTGGGCGGTATCGAAGACATGCCTCGTATCCCAGACGTAATGTACGTTGTGGATCCACATAAAGAACAAATCGCTGTTAAAGAAGCTAAGAAATTGGGTATCCCAGTTGTAGCGATGGTCGACACAAACACTGACCCAGATGATATCGATGTTATCATCCCAGCGAACGATGACGCTATCCGCGCTGTTAAATTGATCACTGCGAAAATGGCTGACGCTGTTATCGAAGGACGTCAAGGTGAAGACAGTGTTGCTACAGTAGAAGCTGAATTGGCAGCTACTGAAGGTCAAGCAGATTCAATCGAAGAAATCGTTGAAGTTGTAGAAGGCGACAACGCTAATTTCATTCAATAAGTAACGAACCTAAGAGGGCAGGGGCTCAGCCCGACCCTCTTGTTTTATTAAAAAAATATAGGGAGAATCAAAATGGCAGAAATTACAGCTAAACATGTAAAAAGAATTGCGTGAAAAAAATCTGGTGCCGGTGTCATGGACGCTAAAAAGGCATTGGTTGAAGTTGAAGGTGATATCGAAAGCGATTGAATTGCTTCGCGAAAAAGGTATGGCTAAAGCAGCTAAGAAAGCTGACCGTGTTGCCGCTGAAGGTTTGACTGGTGTTTATGTCAATGGTAACGTTGCAGCAGTAGTTGAAGTAAATGCTGAAACTGACTTCGTTGCGAAAAACGCTCAATTCGTTGAATTGGTAAACGCAACAGCGAAAGTGATCGCTGAAGGTAAACCAGCTAACAACGAAGAAGCTCTTGCTTTGACAATGCCTTCAGGTGAAACTCTTGAAGCTGCATACGTATCTGCAACAGCTACAATCGGTGAAAAAATTTCATTCCGTCGTTTTGCTTTGCTTGAAAAAACAGATGCACAACACTTCGGTGCTTACCAACACAACGGTGGACGTATCGGTGTTATCTCTGTGATCGAAGGTGGAGACGAAGCACTTGCTAAACAAATCTCAATGCACATCGCTGCAATGAAACCAACTGTTCTTTCATACAAAGAATTGGATGAACAATTCGTGAAAGATGAATTGGCACAATTGAACCACGTCATCGACCAAGATAACGAAAGCCGTGCAATGGTTGGTAAACCAGCTCTTCCACACTTGAAATTCGGTTCAAAAGCACAATTGACTGACGAAGTGGTTGCTCAAGCTGAAGAAGATATCAAAGCTGAATTGGCAGCTGAAGGTAAACCAGAAAAAATTTGGGATAAAATCATCCCAGGTAAAATGGATCGCTTCTTCTTGGACAACACAAAAGTTGACCAAGCCTACACTCTTCTTGCACAAGTCTACATCATGGATGACAGCAAGACAGTTGAAGCTTACCTTGAATCAGTAAATGCTTCAGTTATCGAATTCGTTCGTTTTGAAGTTGGTGAAGGTATTGAAAAAGCTTCAAATGACTTTGAAGCAGAAGTTGCAGCTACAATGGCAGCAGCTCTTAACAACTAAGAATAAAAAAATAAGAGGTTTCGAAGGAAACCTCTTTTTTGTAAGATAAATTCATCTAAATAACTTTCCTTAGGTGAGTACGGACGTCAGCGAACTTCAAAGAAGTTCCATGACTTAGTTTTGGACCTAAGGTTCCAAAACTCCCGAGTGCTAGAAACATGATTGTTTCTAGCACTTTTCTCACAGCGGAAAGTTTTAGTAGATGACTGAGTAATTCTAATAAATAAATTTTTTTGTTTTTATAGAATTTATTAGATTTGTAAAAAAACAGTTTGTCTATACTCTTAGAGGAACGGGAATCTTTTTTTATATGTAAAAACTGAAGCCGTTGCTTCAGCCTTTTGCTTAATGTGAGAAGGTATCAATTCCTAAGAGCAGGGACAGGGTTCCCATGATGAGGCCGGCTAGTATCACTCCGAGCATGACTGCGAGGCTACTGCGTTTTGAAGTCCCAGTCAAGGATAGAAGCTGCAAGGGCACCGGTCCAGGCACCAGTTCCCGGAAGAGGGATTCCCACAAAGAGCAATAAGGCCCAGAAGATTCCCTTGTCTCCTGCGGCTTTTTCTAATTTCTGTCCGCCTCTATGCCCTTTATTGAGACACCAGCTAAAAAAGCCTCCGATGATCGGTTTTTTTGCCCCCCAGGTGAGGATATGGCGGGCGAAAAAGAAGATCAGAGGGACAGGGAGAAGATTTCCGATCACTCCGATCAGGAGTGCTGTCCATAAGGGAATACCATTTGCAATGGCAAAAGGGATGGCCCCGCGCAATTCAACAAGGGGCACCATGGAGATCAGGAAGGTAAAGATATATTTCATTGGTCAAGCCTTTCGATTAGTCTTCTTCATTCTATCGTATCTTTTCTCAATTGACAACTATGATATTTTTAAATCTTTTATCTTGACTTTCTGAATGAGGAAGCATATAATAAAGATATAGTTAATTAGAATCATTATAAAAAAGGAGAAACGATATGACAACTATGAAACATGAAGCAGCTACTGATGTAGCAACTTTTGCACCTTCTAATAAAGAAACTCTTCCAGAAACAAAAGCTCTCTTGAACCAAGTCGTAGCAGATCTCTACGTCGCTCACATTGCCCTTCACCAAGTACACTGGTATATGCGTGGACGTGGCTTTATGGTTTGGCATCCAAAAATGGACGAATACATGGACAGCTTGGATGCAACCTTGGATGAAGTGAGCGAACGCTTGATCACTCTTGGTGGCGCTCCTTATTCTAGCATGACTGAATTTTTGGAACACAGCAATATTGAAGAACGCACGTGGAACATTTACGAAAAAAATGTAGAAGAAAGCTTGACTCGTGTTCTTGAAATCTTCCATTACCTTGATGGCCTTTACCAAAAAGCTTTGGATGTTACCGACGCTGAAGGCGACGATGTAACCAATGATATCTTTGTTGGGGCTAAAGCAGAACTTGAAAAGAACATTTGGATGGTGGCTGCTGAACTTGGTCAAGAACCAGGATTATAAGAGAAACGATAAAAGAGAGTGGGACAGAAATCGGTAATTCGTTAGAATTCGATTTCGTCGTCCCACTCCGCACTGATTGAGTAGGGGCTGTAAAAGCTGATGAAATCAGCGTAGTAAAGCCCACTCAACCACTGCGTCTTGCTCGACAATCCAAAAATAATTGAGAGGCTAGGACTTTTGTCCCAGCCTCTTTTTTGGGTTACGGAGATTTCCACTAATTAAAGGAGTTCTTAATCTAACTATAGTTGGAGCGAAATCGAGGCCTATCGCTCCTCTTTTTTTGGTATAGTTAATATGTGATTTTTTTGGAAGCGTCTACGATTGTGAAAGCGCTTACAAATAAGAGTTTTAATCCTAAGAGGAGGTTTTTTTATGGGAAAGTCTTTTTTTGAAAAGCGTCCTGTTTTTTTAGTATTCGTAAGCTCTCAGTTGGAGCTTGTTCTGTTGTGATTAGGGATTTCTGCCTTGGGTCTTTCAAGGGTCCATGCGGAAGAAAAAGCCAGCCCTAGAAAGTGAACCGACTTCGATTGAGACACCAAGTGTTGTGACGGAAAACTCAGAAACGGAAGTTCCTGAAGCTGGTGCAAGGGTTTCAGAAGCTCCAGCTGTCATCACCCTACCAGAGCTGAGGAAAAGCCAGCGCCTCAAGGCGAAGGCCAGCCCGTTTCAGCTTCATCTGAGCGTGCTACAGGAACAGAAGAAACAGCTGCTCCAGATCAAAATCGTGTAGCGGAGGATATTGTGCAAGATCGAGAACGTGATTTTTAATAAAGATTGGTATTTTAAATTGAATGCAGCTCCTGGTGCAGAAGGGCGTCAAGTGGATGTCAAGGATTGGAAAAAAAATTAGATCTTCCTCATGACTGGTCTATTTTTCTTTGATTTCGATCACAACTCTCCTGCTCAAAATGAAGGGGGCAATTAAACGGAGGGATGCTTGGTATCGTAAGACCTTCCGTTTGGACGACAAAAGATCTAGATAAGAAGGTCCGCTTGGAATTTGGCGGGGTTTATATGGATTCCAAAGTCTATGTAAACGGACAATTCGTTGGTCATTATCCAAATGGTTACAATGCTTTTTTTCTTATGATATTACTCCTTATTTGAATGCGGATGGAAGTGAGAATACCATCGCCGTTCATGTGGTCAATCAACAACCAAGTAGCCGTTGGTATTCAGGTAGTGGGATTTACCGGGATGTTAAGCTGAGTGTAACGGACAAGGTTCATTTAGCGCAGTATGGGACTACGATTACGACCCCTCAGTTGGAAAAACAGCAAAATGGGGCAGTAGATACAGTGGTGAAGAGCCGCATTGTCAACCAGGATGATCAAGCCCATAGTATTTATGCGGAATATGAAATTGTCGATCAAAATGGCCAAGTGGTGAGCGAAAAAACGCGCAGTGAAGCACAAGCTGTTCTAGCAGGTCAAGAGATCAACCTTTCTCAAACCTTGCATGTTGAGCGGCCAAAAATTGTGGAATGTGACGGATGAAAAAAAGCTGCTCTTTATACCCTTTATACGCGTGTCTATCAGGGATTCGCAGTTGGTCGATGTGCAAAAAGGAACGCTTTGGTTATCGCTATCTGAACTGGACGCCAGAAGGTGGCTTCTTCCTCAATGGGGTGGCGACGAAATTCCACGGGGTATCTCTTCACCATGACCACGGGGCTCTTGGAGCTGAGGAAAATTACAAGGCTGAATACCGTCGTCTCAAACAGATGAAGGACATGGGAGTCAATGCGACCCGGACGACTCACAACCCAGCAGTGAACAAACTTTGCAAATTGCAGCTGAGTTGGGCTTGATGGTCCAAGAAGAAGCTTTTTGATACCTGGTATGGTGGCAAGAAACAATACGATTACGGTCGTTTCTTTGAAAAGGATGCCACTCACCCAGAAGCTCGGAAAGGGGATACTTGGTCAGATTACGATCTACGGACCATGGTAGAGCAGGGGCAAGAACAATCCAGCCATTGTGATGTGGTCGATCGGTAACGAAGTCGGTGAAGCAGATGGTTCAGACAAATCTGTCGCAACTGTTCGTCGGTTGGTCAAGACCATCAAGGAAGTGGATGCAACCCGCTATGTCACCATGGGAGCTGATAAATTCCGCTTTGGCGATGGCTCAGGAGGCCATGAAAAAAAGTAGCAGCAGAGCTTGATGCGGTTGGCTTCAACTATTCAGAAGCCAACTATGAAAGCTTACGGGCGAAACATCCAAACTGGCTCATTTATGGTTCTGAAACCTCTTCTGCGACGCGGACACGGGGCTCTTACTACCACCCTGAAAGAGAATGGGTAGGAAGCAACCAAGAAGACCGCCACTATGAACAATCAGACTACGGCAATGACCGGGTTGGTTGGGGTCGGACAGCGACAGCCTCTTGGACCTTTGACCGTGATCATGCCGGCTATGCAGGACAATTTATCTGGACCGGTACCGACTATATCGGTGAGCCAACCCCATGGCACAACCAAAATGACACACCTGTGAAAAGTTCTTATTTCGGTATTGTCGATACTGCCGGCCTTCCAAAGAATGATTTTTACCTCTACCAAAGTCAATGGGTATCGGCTGAGAAACATCCGATGGTCCATCTTTTGCCACATTGGAACTGGGACAATCCAGAATCAGCCAATCGTGTCAAGGATGAAGAAGGTCGGATTCCTGTTCGTGCCTTCTCCAATGCCCACAGTGTGGAATTGATTGTCAATGGGGAATCACAAGGAGTGAAGACCTTTACCAAGAAGACCACAGCTGATGGCCGGACCTACCAAGAAGGGGCAAATCCGGATGAACTCTATCTAGAGTGGTTGGTTCCTTATGTACCAGGTAAAGTGGAAGCTATTGCGCGCAACGAAGCAGGAGAAGTGATCGCGAAAGATCAAGTCGAAACAGCCGGCAAGGCTGCGGGTGTTCGTTTGTTGAAAGAAGAACACGCGATCGCAGCGGACGGTAAGGATTTGACCTATATTACCTATGAAATCGTCGATGAAGAAGGTCGTGTCGTACCAACAGCCAATAATTTGGTGCATTTCCATTTGCATGGACAAGGCCAAATTGTCGGTGTCGATAATGGGGAACAAGCCAGCCGTGAACGCTACAAAGCGCAGGAAGATGGCTCATGGCAACGCAAAAGCCTTCAACGGCAAAGGGGTTGTGATTGTCAAATCAACTGAGCAGGCGGGTGCCTTTACTCTGTATGCAGACTCAGATCGCTTGCAATCAGACCAAGTCAGCCTCTTTACAGGTAAGAAGGACCAAGCAGAACGCACTGTATTAGGTGTGGAACCTGTTCGACAAAGTGCTTATCTAGGAGAAGAACCAACCTTGCCAAGTAAGGTCAATGTGGTCTATAGCGATGGCAAGGCCCAAGAAGAAGCCGTTGAATGGGATGCGGCAGACTATAGCCGTGCTGGCCAAGTCCGTGTGACAGGTCATGTTCAAGGACGCACGGTCGAAGCTCTGGTCGATGTGATCGGCGTGGAACAAGTCCTTCCAGTCATCAAACAAATCCCACAGGGAGCAAATCTAGCGACGGTGGATAAGGCTGTGCAATTAGTCTTCACCGATGGGACCACTGCCCACTATGAGGTCGATCAATGGACCTTGGAAGCTGGTCAAGAAGATCAATTGTCTACACCGGGAGCACGCTTGAAGGCGACAGGACTCCTAGGCAATGGGGAAACGGTCCAAGCAACACTAGTGGTTGCAGGAGGAGATGTAGTCAAGGCTAAGAAACCAACGGTTCAGCTAGATGGAGTAGCTCTTCCAAAATTTGGTAGTGGCAACCATACCATTTTCCGTTCCCTCGCTTATGGTCAAGAGCCAGGTCAAGTCACAGCAAGTGCAGAAAATGCCCAAGTGACAGTCCTACAAGCTAACCGCGAAAATGGTTTGAAGGCTCAAATCTATGTGACTGCTAAGGATACGGGAGCTGTCCAGACCTATGTGGTACAATTCCAAGAAGAAAGTCCACAGATCGAGCGCCTAGAATTGCGTCTGCCAGAAGGGCAAGAACTCAAGGAAGACCAAACGGTACCACTTGAAATCATCGCCCATTACCAAGATGGTAGTCTAGCGAGTCTGAAAGCAGATCAAATCGATGTGAAGACAAGAGCTGGTAGTCAAGGAAAAAGCAGTTGCGACTAAGAAAGGTTTGGAATTGCGGGAAGCAGGGCTGGTTCATTTAGAAGCCAACTTCCAGGACAAACAGGAGAAGTCAGCTTTACCATCACACCAAATCCAGAAGAAAAAGACGGTTGTGAAGGTGCGTCCTGTACGAATCAGTACCGATCGAAACATGTTGCCAGCTCTTCCAGAGACAGTCTTGGTCGAGTATGATAAAGGGATTCCCTAAAGAAAAAAACGCGTGACCTGGGATGCTGTGACCGCAGATCAAGTCAAGGATTACCATAGCTTTACAGTTAGCGGTCATGTAGAGGTGTGGAGAAAGAAGCCCAAGCTCAAGTGACGGTTGAAGGCATTATCGCTGTAGAAGAAGTCAGCACTACCACTCCAGTCGGCGAAAAACCAGCTCTTCCAGAAAGCGTACGGACCTATCACTCTAATGGCAAGACCTATACTGCCAAGGTGGCCTGGGATGCGGTCGATCCGCAACTCTTGGCCAAAGAAGGAGAAGTTATCCTCTCTGGTCGTGTAGAAGGAACCGATCTTTCAACGCGTCTTCATATTCGTGTTTCCGCAAACACAGTCAAGGGGGCCAACGTAGCAGAGCAATGGACAGGCTCTGTCTTGCCACTCGCTTTTGCAAGTGACTCTAACGATGCGGATCCAGTTGCTAAGGTCAATGATAAGGTCATCTCCTTTACCGATGCTCCAGCTAACCGTTGGACCAACTGGGGCCGTGATAATGCGGAAGATTCGGTTGGGATCTTGTTTGGGGATTCTGGTATCTTGACTAAGCGAGCAGTGGACAACCTCCATGTAGGTTTCCACGAAGACCACGGCGTTGGCGCTCCAAGTGAATATGTGATTGAGTACTATACAGGGGAACAAATCCCAACAGTTCCAAGCAATCCAAATCGTGTTAAAGACGAAACAGACCATCCATTTAACAATCCAGCTAACTGGAAAGAAGTCAGCAACCTAACCGTTGAAGAACCGGTAGCAGCTGGCAAGATGAATCATTTCAGTTTTGATAAAGTCGACACCTATGCCGTTCGGATCCGCATGAAGACACCAGAAGGCAAACGTGGAAGCTCTATTTCAGAGATTCAGGTATTTGCCAATAAGGTTGCGGCAGAAGAAAAGAGCCAGGTGACCATTCGTGTCAACGGTGAGGTTTTACCAGGTGTTAATCCAAGTGTGACCGATTACTACATCGATGCGCGTGATCGGGCTTATCCACAAGTGGAAGCGACAGCTAGCCATCACGGTCTTGCAACGGTTGTGCCAAGCGTCCATGAAGGTGAGCCAATCCGTGTCGTCCATAAAGCGGAAGATGGTACTATCTTACAAGAATACCGCCCCCATCTCACAAGTGATGCAGAAAAACTGAAACAAGCTGCCCCAGTAGCGGTGGAAGCAGGTAGCCGTTTTGTGAAAGTCGGTCAAGATCTGGTTCTACCATCTACCGTAGGCGTTTACTTCCAAGGGGATACAGGCTATGAACGCAAGGAACTTACGGTGGACTGGAAGCCTCTACCAGCTGATGCGCTTTCTCACGAAGGTAGCTTCACGCTGGAAGGAAAAGTCATTGGCTACGATCTGACAGCTCAGCTGACCGTCCGAGTGTCAGAAAAGACAGGAGAAAACCTCTCTGTGAACCGTGACTACAATGCAGAGGATACCAGGGCATTTGCCAGTGAAACCAATGATCTCGATCCAAATCAAATCGACTATATCGATTACATCAACGATGGTGGCTACAATGAATACTATCGCTGGACCAACTGGAAGAGAGAACCGGATCAAACTGAAGCCTTTGCTGGTCTCATCTTCAAGAAAAATGGTCAAGTAACAGAGCGTTTGGTCAATAAAGTAGCGGTCGACTTCTTTGCAGATCAGGAAACAGGCCTGCCAACGAAAACGGTTCTTGAACGCTATATTGGTCCAGACTTTGAGGTTCCGGATGATTATGGCAATCTGAAGAATCTTCCAGATCATCCATTTAACCAAGCCTCTAACTGGGAAGAAATTCCTTATAGCTTAGATTATGACTTTGAAGCTGGCTATATCTCTAACCTCAGCTTCAATGAAACCAGAACCAAAGCCATCCGTTTAAGAATGGTTCGTGATGAAAATCTTAAAGGAATCGGAATCATTGAATTGAGTGCCTATGCCCCAACAGAAGAGGCTCAGGCAACAACTGATGTCACGATCCAAGTCAATGGCAAAGATCTAGAAGGCTTTAAACCAGATGTGACAGATTATCATCTAGAGTATGAGGGGGATCGTCCAATCGTTTCAGCACAAGGCAAGAATGGAACAGCCGTTACGGTCGTGGATGCTAAAAGTGCTAATGCCCCTGTTCTTGTCAAGGTTGTCTCAGAAGATGGCAAGCTCGAAAAAGTATATCAACTTTCTCTCTCCGCAAAAGCACCTACAGGTTCAGCCATTCCTGAAGAAGGGGTTAAGAATCTGGTCCATACCAAACCAGAGTTGGTGATTGAGCCAGAAGAGATGGACTTTGAACGCTTAGAACGTCCAAATGCGGATCTTCCAAAAGGTGAGAAACGTGTGGTTCAAGAAGGTCAAAAAGGCCGCAAATTGCGCTTGGTGGAAGTCTCTCAAGAAAATTGTGTAGAAAGCCGGAAGGAACTGGATGCCTTTGTAGAGCTAGATCCAGTGGCAGAAATCACAGAGGTGGGCACGAAAGAAGTGCTTCCAGACACTCCACAACCAGAACCACAACCGCAGCCAGAGCCACAACCAGAGCTGCAACCACAACCACAACCGCTTCCGAACCCAGAAGGTCCTCATGTCTCAGAAGGACCAGTAGCTACCGCAACTCCTCAAGCATCTCTTGAGGTCAAAGCAGTGCGCCAGGGAGGAACAGATGCAGCAGGGAAGGAAGTCGAGAAAACAGCTCAAACACCAGCAGTTTCGCCTGCTTCAGTTTCCGAAGGAAGGTTACCAAATACAGGAATGGAAGAAAGCGTCGCAAGCCTTGTTGCTGGAATCCTAGCGGCAGGCCTTACCAGTGCTGTGCTGGACGATCAGAAAAAAAGAGCCAATAAGGCCAAGTAAAAAGCTGGATAAGCCAGCAAAATACGGTGAAAAGTTCACAGGTAACAGAAAGAGGATGGGGGAACCCCACCCTCTTTACCTGGTGACATAAAGGAATAGAATATGGGAAAAAGATTAGTTGATCAGAGAAATCGATTTGGCATTCGTAAACTCTCGGTAGGCGTCTGCTCGGTAGTCGTAGCGACTTGTTTTTTAGGAGCTACTACCAGTTACGCAGAGGAACAAGCTGAGAATAGTGAACCACGTGAAGAACGGGTTGAAACAAGCGATGTCGATCACCAAGGAAAGGAGGAGAAAACTGTGAACGAGCACCAAGAAGAATCAGAGCATGCCTCAGCGGCTACTAGTGAGAAAGAAAACGGCGCAGTCAGTCAAGGGACAGAAGCAAGCCAACCAGCCACTTCTCTAAATGAGGAGCCTGAGATTGCAGACTATGGTCCGCTTCCAAGCAAGGCCCAAATGCAATACCACCGCGAAGAACTAGCAGCCTTCATCCACTTTGGGATGAATACCTACTACGATCGTGAATGGGGAGATGGGCAAGAAGACCCTTATTATTTTTATCCAGAGCATCTGGATACCGATCAGTGGATCAAAACCCTGAAGGATGCTGGTTTTAAACGGACGATCATGGTCGTCAAGCACCATGATGGCTTCCTCTTGTACCCTTCCAAATACACCGACCATACCATTGCCAAAAGTGGTTGGAAAGATGGAAAAGGCGATGTCCTAGCCGAGGTTTCTGCTTCTGCCAGCAAGTATGACATGGATATGGGGGTCTATCTCTCTCCTTGGGATGCTCGCAGCCCGCTCTACCATGTGGATACAGAGAACCAATACAATGAATACTATCTCAACCAGCTTAAGGAAATCCTTGAAGATCCAAAATATGGGAACAAGGGTAAATTCGTAGAAGTCTGGATGGATGGAGCGCGTGGCGATGGGGCTCAAAAAGTCACCTATACCTTTGACAAGTGGTTTGAAGCCATTCGCAAGGCCCAAGGGGATATTGCCATCTTCTCAGCTGAGCCGACCAATGTTCGTTGGATTGGAAATGAAAAGGGGATTGCCGGAGATCCGGTTTGGCAAAAGGTCAATCCAGATAAGATCCGCAACAATCCATCCAATAGCTACCTCAATCACGGGGATCCGGAAGGAAGCAATACTCAGTGGGAGAAGCCGATGTCTCTATTCGCTCCGGCTGGTTCTACCATGACAATCAAGAGCCTAAGTCCTTGCGCGAATTGATGGACATTTACTTCAAATCGGTCGGCCGTGGAACTCCACTCTTGCTCAATATTCCACCCAACCAAGACGGAAAATTTGCGGATGCCGATGTGGCCCGTTTGAAAGAATTCCGTCAGACCTTGGACCGACTCTACAGTGTGAACTATGCGGCAGGAGCTTTGGTAGAAGCTGACGCGACACGACGCAATCCGCTCTACAAGGCCAGCCATTTGACAGATGGCGATGAAAAGACCAGTTGGGCACCTGCAGATGATGCCAAGACCGGCTCTTTTGTCCTTGATCTTGGAAAAGAGCAACACTTTGATGTAGTAGAGCTCAAAGAAACGATTGAGAAAGGCCAACGGATTTCCGGTTTTACTATTGATGTGGCAGTGAATGGCCAATGGGTTCCTTTTGGGGCTGGCTCAACCGTAGGTTATCGACGTTTGATCAAAGGGCAACCTGTTGATAGCCGCTATATCCGGGTGTCCATCACCGATGCCCAAGCTACTCCAATCTTGAACGGTGTCTCTGTCTATAAGACCCCAGCTAGCATCGAAGAAACCGATGGTTACCCGCTTGGTTTGACTTATCATTCTGACCGGACAGCTGAGCGGGCCAATGGCCAATGGAATGAAGAGGGAGAAGGTGTTCGAGGCACCTCTATGTGGACTAAGGAAAAGGGAGCTTCGGTGACCTATCAGTTTGAAGGCACCAAAGCCTATGTGGTCGCAACTGTCGACCCTGGTCACGGGGAAATGGATGTCTATGTCGATGGCCAAAAGCTAGCGACCGTCAATACCCAAAGTCCAAGCCGCAAACGGAGCCAAAAGGTCTATGAAACACCGGACTTGGCAGCAGGATATCATACCTTGACCTTGGTCAATAGCAAGGAGATGCGATCGCAACGGAAGGGATTTATGCCCTCAATAACCAAGAAAAGGGTCTCTTTGAGTTTGCTCAGCCAACTCTAGCTGTTAAGAAAGGCGACCCAGCGCAAATCCTCGTCAAGAGAAAAGGTGGCTCTAAAGGAAGTGCCAACCTTAAATTAATCACAGAACCAGGAACAGGGGTTCATGGCAAGGTCTACAAAGATACCAACGTCACCCTTGAGTTCGCAGATGGCGAGACGGAAAAAACAGTCCAAGTTCCAACCCTTGATTTTGCAGGAAAAGCGACCGACGTCTATGACTTTAAGGTCAAATTGCTCCATCCGGATCAAGGAAGCTTGGTCGGCTTTATTCCAGAACTGACAGTCCAAGTGATGAACGAGGACCTGCTTCCAGAAAATCGCAAAGAAGTAGATGACCAAGATCCAAAACTGCATTACAGTGAGGGTTGGCACCACGAGACAGGCAATCCAAACTTCTCAAATGGCACAGAATCTTGGTCGAGCTTTAACCAAGTGACCGATGAGGAAGGCAAGAAACACATTGATGTGACCATTACCTTTAAGGGCACAGGTGTGGAGGTCCGAGGAGGGGTTGATCCAAGTCATGGTCTCTACAGCGTCACTTTGGATGGAAAAGAAATAGCCTTCGAAGAAGGGCGTGGCCATGATTATGAGATCGACGGCGACCATTATTTCAGTGGCTATGGAGACCAACGCAAGCTCGACCAGAGTTTGGTCAATCTGCAAGGTCTAGCAAAAGGTTATCACCAACTACGCCTGCATCTGGATCCGGCTCTCAATGACCCTCAGTCATCTAGAGCCATCCAGGTAGACCGATTTATTCTATCAGGGAAAGATAGTCAGCTGCTCAGTCAAGAAGAGCTGCAACAGATCATCAGAGAAGGAGTAGAAAAGATCAAGGCTACTTCTCTCGAGCGCTTGAAAGCAGCCCTCAAACCGACGGTTCAAGGACAATTGACGGACTTGACTCAGTTGTTGGATCAAGAGCGACAAGATTTGGTTGCTGCAGCTAATCAAGTGGAAGCCCTTGAAACCATCTTAGAAGATGCTCACAATTATGAACCCCTGACGCAGACACGACCAGATCAAGGTGTTCGGGATCTGATTCTTGAAAAGCCAGAACTTCTCATCGAAGCAGAGGAGATTCCATTTGAGAGTCAAACGCGTGAGAATAAGGACTTGGCCAAGGGCGAGAGCCGGATCCTTCAAGCAGGGAAGGTCGGACGCCGGCTGAAATTGATCGAGGTTCGACAAGAAGAAGGCAAAGAAATTCGGACAGAAGTCGATGCCTTTGTCGAAGTGGAGGCCCAGGACCAGATCACAGAAGTCGGAACGAAGGAAGCGGAAGAAAGTCCGTTAATAGCTGATATGCCGACTCCAACCACACCTGTAACTCCAAGTAAGGAGCAGCCAGAAGTTGCGACTCTTTCTCAGCAGAAGACAAAAAAGAAAAAGAAAGACCCGTTCTCTTGCAACAGAAAACCCCAGAAGCAGTTTCTGTTTTGACTTCAGACCATTCGGAAAAAGAAGGTGTTGAAAGTCCGTCTCTACCATCGGAAGGAAAACTTCCTCAAACCGGTACAAAAGAAAGTGGTTTCTTTGCTTGGTTAGGCCTTCTTGGTCTAGGTTTCTTGGGCGGAGGCGCCAAATTCGCTCGTCGCAAAGAGTAGTTCATTCTTCTCATAAGAGGCTGGGACAAAAGTCCTAGCCTCTCAATTATTTTTGGATTGTCGAGCAAGACGCAGTGGTTGAGTGGGCTCTACTACGCTGATTTCATCAGCTTTTACAGCCCTACTCAACTGTGCGGAGGTGGGACGACGAAATCGAATTCTAACGAATTACCGATTTCTGTCCCACTCTCTTTTATTTTCTCCTTTCCTTAAGAGATTCCTATTTCCATGGAGTCTTTGCTTTATTTACAGCCGTAAAAATTGTATAATAGTCAAATAAGGTCAATGATGAGAAGGAACACTCCAAGGCCATTTTTTATGGGCCAAAGAACAGAGCATCCATCTAGAAAAAAACAAGCCAGAAAGGAGCATCATGGCAAATAAGAACACATCTGATAGCATTGAAGCTTATATCAAGGCCTTGCTGGCTCAAGCTGGCATGGCAGAGCTCAAAAGAAGTGAGTTAGCCGATGTCTTTCAGGTCGTACCCAGTCAGATTAACTATGTCATTAAGACTCGTTTTACCGAGAGCCGAGGCTATATTGTAGAGAGCAAGCGCGGTGGTGGGGGCTATATCCGCATTGGCAAGGTCCAGTTTTCAGATCACCATCAGATGCTTCAAGACTTGGCAGCCAATATTGGAGAGACCATCAGCCAGCAGGGTCTTTAATGATATCCTCCAGATGCTCTATGAAGAAAAAAATTATTGACAAGACGTGAGACTCAGCTGTTGCTTGCGACGACCTCCGATGAGGTCCTAGGGTCGAGATGCCCTCATCCTACGAGCAACGATGCTGAAAAAAATCATTCAACAAGTAGATGAAAAGGAAATACCGACTAGATGAACTATTCAACAGCACTGTTAGAAAGTATAGAAGCGGCCCAAATACTAGCAGGCCACTATCAGGGGCATACCTTAGATACTTGGCATCTCCTGACGGCTATGGCCAATAATCCCTATAGCGTGGCAGGTTCTGTACTTAACGATTATCCTATGCAGATCGATGATTTCAGGATGCAGCGGAGCATATTACAGGCCAAACTTTTCAAAGCGACAATCGGTATGAAATCTTCCCGTTTTCTTATCGGATGGAAGCCATTATGAAGCACGCAAGAGAGATTGCCCAGGTCCTTCATGCCAAGACCTTGGGAACAGAGCATGTGCTCCTCTCTCTTCTAGCAGACCGTGGGACCTTAGCGAGCCAAGTCATGGAGTTTGCCGGCTTTGCCTTTACAGAGCAAGACAAGGGAGTTCCTATTGCCTCCCTTCGCAAGAATTTAGAAGACAAGGCAGGCTGGGACAAGAATGATATCAAAGCCATTCGGAGTCTTTATCGGGCTCAAAACCCTAACCGCCAAACCATGGGAAATATGATGGGCATGCCCCCAAGCACCAGTGGAGGTCTTGAAGATTATACCCGTGATTTGACAGAAATGGCGCGGGCAGGCCAGATTGAGCCTGTGATCGGCCGGGATGCAGAGATTTCACGCATGATCCAAATCCTCAGCCGCAAGACGAAGAACAATCCTGTATTGGTGGGAGAAGCAGGGGTCGGGAAAACCGCCCTTGCATTAGGTCTGGCCCAGCGTGTCGCTAGTGGCAATGTTCCAGCTGAAATCGCGCAAATGCGTGTCCTGGAATTGGATCTCATGAATGTCGTTGCAGGGACGCGCTTCCGTGGAGACTTCGAAGAACGGATGAACAATATCATCCAGGACATCGAAGAAGACGGTCACGTGATTCTCTTTATCGATGAACTGCATACCATTATGGGGTCAGGATCCGGCATTGATTCGACCTTAGACGCAGCCAATATTCTAAAACCAGCCTTGGCACGAGGAACCTTGCGTACAGTTGGAGCAACGACCCAAGATGAGTACCAAAAGCATATCGAAAAAGATGCAGCCCTCTCTCGGCGTTTTGCGAAAGTCACCATTGAAGAGCCAAGTGTTGCAGATAGCATCCAAATTCTCCAAGGCTTGAAAGAGACCTATCAGGACCACCATCATGTGACCATTACTGATGAAGCGATCGAAACAGCTGTCAAATATGCCCACCGCTATTTGACCAGCCGTCAATTGCCAGATTCAGCCATTGATCTCTTGGATGAAGCGGCAGCTACCGTACAAAACCGCGATTCCAATGGTCACGTAAAAGAAGAGTTGACCGCCTTGGATCGGGCCTTGATGGACGGCAAGTGGAAGAAAGCAGCCCAGCTCTTACAAGTAGAGGCCGCTCCCATTGTCTACAAAAAAGAAGTCACTGACCAAGATGTCTTGGTGACCTTGAGCCAATTATCTGGTATTCCAACTCAAAAACTGACCCAAACCGATGCCAAGAAGTACCTAAACTTAGAAGCAGAATTGCACAAGCGCGTGATTGGTCAAGACCAAGCCGTTTCGAGTATCAGTCGGGCTATTCGACGCAATCAATCAGGTATTCGTAGCAATAAACGTCCGATCGGTTCTTTCATGTTCCTAGGACCTACCGGTGTCGGAAAAAAACAGAGCTAGCCAAAAGCTTTGGCGGAAGTTCTGTTTGATGATGAATCGGCCCTCATCCGTTTTGATATGAGTGAGTACATGGAAAAATTTGCGGCCAGCCGCCTCAACGGTGCTCCTCCAGGCTATGTGGGCTACGAAGAAGGAGGCGAGTTGACCGAGAAAGTCCGCAACAAACCGTATTCGGTCCTCTTATTTGATGAGGTGGAAAAAGCCCATCCAGACATTTTCAATGTCCTTTTGCAGGTCTTGGATGACGGAGTTTTAACGGATAGCAAAGGCCGGAAGATCGACTTCTCCAATACCATTATCATCATGACCTCAAACCTGGGAGCAACAGCCCTTCGGGATGATAAGACAGTTGGCTTTGGTGCCAAAGATATCCGCTTTGACCAGGCCAATATGGAAAAACGCATGTTTGAAGAGTTGAAGAAGACCTATCGTCCAGAGTTTATCAACCGGATTGATGAAAAGGTGGTCTTCCATAGTCTTTCCGACGAGGACATGCAGCAGGTGGTGAAAGTCATGGTCAAACCGCTCATCGCGACCTTGGCCGAACAAGGCATGACCCTCAAATTCCAGCCTTCAGCGCTCAAGTTGCTAGCAACCAAAGGCTACGATCCAGAAATGGGAGCTCGCCCACTGCGTCGTGTCTTGCAGACCGAAGTGGAAGATCAGTTAGCAGAGCTATTGCTGAAAGGGCAAGCCCAAGAAGGGCAAACCATCAAGGTTGGAACGACAGCCGGAACGATCAAGTTCGAGATTGTCTAGGAGGACGTCATGACGCTTCAGCGATTAACCCGTATTTCGCTTTTGGCGGCCCTTTGTGTCGCTCTACGTCAGGCTTTTGCCCCTTTTCCAAATGTCCAACCTATTTCTGCCATCTTTTTTCTCTTAGTGATATTTGAAGGGTATAGCTTTGCTTTTCTTGTGATGATGATCACCATGTTTGTCTCCGCCTTTTTCCTGGGGATGAGCCTGATTGTGTTCTTTCAGATTGTCGCCTTTGGTTGCTTGATGCTCCTTTGGCGTATCTGTTACAAGTGGTTGCCCTTTGTCCTTCAGATCCTTTTTGTGGGCCTACTGTCCTTTGCTTATGGGGTCTTGATCGATAGTGTTTATGCCTTGATTTACCATATTCCTTGGTGGACCTATGCTTTGGTCAATGGTTTTAGTTTTAACCTTGCCCATGCTCTGTCGACGATCATTTTCTATCCCATTATCTATCAAATCTTTAGGAGATTTTATGTTGAAAAAAATCATTTCTAGCTTGATGACCTTACTTGCAGCTCTTCTTTTAGCGAGTTGCGCTCCGTCTCATAGCACAAACAATCAAACAACTGCTTCTAGCACAGAAGTTGCCAAGAAAAACGAAATTTCGATTACAATTAGCGTGACGCCAGAAGGTCAAAAAGCGCAATCGAAAACCTTGAAAGTGGCAGAAGAGAGTAACCTCATGAAAGTGCTCAAAGCCAACTACAAGATTGAAGAAAAAAATGGCATGATCACCTCGATTGACGGTCACAGCCAAGATGAAGCCAAAAGGTCTTTACTGGATGTACAAGATCAATGGCGAAATGGCTCCAAAAGGTGCTGCTGAAACCACTGTTAAAAAAGGAGACAAGATCGAATTCTATCAAGAAGTGTATCAATAATGAGGAGCTGGACAGTGTGTCCGGCTTCAGATTAAAGATAAAGTTATCTTAGAAACTTTCCTTAGGGTGAGTACGGACGTCAGCGAACTTCGAAGAAGTTCCATGACTTAGTTTTGGACCTAAGGTTCCAAAACTCCGAGTGCTAGAAACAATAGTGTTTCTAGCACTTTTCTCACAACGGAAAGTTTCAGTAGATCATTGAGTACCCCTAACGAATAAAATTATATTATCTTTATAGGAGGTATTATATTTGTATAAAAGAACAATTTGTCTACGTGCTCTAGTCAGCTAGTTTGTCCGGCTTTTTTTGTTAAAGTTTAGGAGCTTATTTAAAACTTCTTTCAAATTAGAAAAAAATATTTGAGAAACTATTGACAGCCTCATATAACAGTGTTACAATAATGTTACAAAAATATTACAAATGTTACAAAAAGAGGTTTTGTTATGAAAAAAACAAAAAAATCATTTCCCTAGCAGCCCTAGCCTTGACAGCTATTCTTTTCCTAGGAGCTTGTGGCGGGAATAAAGAAGAAAAAACTTCAGAAGCAAGCAGTTCAAAGACCAGTCAAGTCAAACAAACAAGCTCTTCTAAGAAAAAAGTGATCACTAGTAAAGATCCGATTGCCTCTTCATCCTCTGATAGCAAATCAGAAGAAAGTCATACCGTTGGTAGCAAAAATAACCAAGCTGCAGCTAGTCAAACACCTGCTCCAGCTGAAGAAGCGACACCAGCAGCACCCGTAACAAAAGAAGTAGCCACTCCAGCAACACCAGCGAAAGCAAAATTGCCAAGTCTAGAAGACGGTCATGCCCATGCTAAGAAGCAAGCTTCTGCTACGGAGAATGCCCAATACAAGGGAGTCTATTCGGTAGCAGCAGGGGATTTCTCTGCAGCAGCTGGGAATTGGTCTGACAAACGCGACACTGGAGTTACTATTGGCCAAGGTGGTCAAGTGACCATCCAACTTCCTGGGGGCCAACCCGTAGCCTATGGTATCAGCGCTTATAACTATACTTTGGATGATGGTCATTACCATGCTAATCTCTCAGCAGGCGATGGGTCTGCAGCGACTCTAGATATCGTAGTTGGAAAAGATGGCTCTGTGTCCAGTGTGACAGTTCTGAAAGACGGTGTCAGCCACTCCCTCACTCGTGAATAAAATTCGAAAGATCTGAAAGGATAAGCTTCTCTTTTCAGATCTTTTTTTGTTAGTTCGAATAAAAAAATATTTTTTTATAAAAAAATATTGACAGATAGAAAATATAGTTTATAATAAAAAAACATAAAGAAAATCTATTTATAAAAAAATTATAAAAAAAGGAGTCAGTATGAAAAAAAGAAAAGAATTGCCCTGGTTTTTGGAACCTTTGCGCCTCTTCATCAAGGGCATATTGACCTGATCCAGCGGGCCAAGCGTCAGTGTGATCGCGTTCGTGTCATCGTTTCTGGTTATGAAGGGGATCGTGGCGAAGAAGTGGGATTGACCTTACAAAAACGCTTCCGTTATATCCGCGAAGCCTTCTCTAATGATGAATTGACTCAAATCTATAAGCTAGATGAGACGAAACTTCCTCGTTATCCCTTGGGCTGGGAGCCTTGGTTACAGACAGCCCTAAACACCATCCAGTATCAAACAGAGACAGAAGAGTTGATCTTTTATGTGGGGGAGAAAGCTTACAAGGAAGAGTTGGAAGCGAGAGGGTTTGAAGTTCACTTAGAGGAGCGTCGCTTCGGGATCTCTGCCACCATGATCCGGGAAAATCCAAGCAAATACTGGAAATACATCGCCCAGCCCTTCCGTCGCCAGTTCACGAAAAAAGTCTTGATCATGGGGAGCGCCAGCAACGGGAAAACGACCCTTGCAAAGGACTTAGCCCGCTTTTACGATGCACCTGTTAGTCTTGAGTATGCCCGTGAATACCAGATCAAGAACAATGTTCGAGATGATGAGCTCACTCCAAAAGATTACTATTACCTACTCTTAGGACAGTATGATCAAACCTCCAAGCTCATCGATAGTAGTGCCAATCGAGGCCTTGTCATCGCAGATACCAATTCCCTGGTGACCAAGGGTTATTACGACTACTACATGGAGGTCGAAGGTCAGGATACCAGCATGACCGATACCTTCGATAACCTCTTTGTCAGTATTCTCTCCAAAGAAAAATGGGATTTGATCCTCTTTGTACAGCCGATCGGCTCTTATGTCAATGATGGTTTCCGAGACATGACCATGGCTGACGAAGAGATCCGTACCAGCTTTTCAAATTACCTGGACCAATTGCGCCAGCAATACCTAGGAAACATTCCGACCACTTTCCTCGCATCAGACTACCTCGGCAACTACGAAGAAGCCAAGAAGGTGATCGATGCCATCTACCAAAGCCGACTGAGGGCAGCTTATGAAAAAAACCTATCTGAAAAAAATTCGCAACTTTTAGCCAAGACTTTAGAAATGTTCACCGAGAAGCGAAAAAGCAAGGCTTTGTCAATATTATGAAACTTCTATGGAAGGACCTTTTTGTAGGACGCACAGCCTTTCAATGGGTCTATCTCCTGCTTCTTTCCAGTGTTCCCTTCTTCTTAGAATGGACCAATCATACAGGACAGCATGATTGGCTGGGACTGTTTGCCTCTTGGACAGGCATTGTCTGTGTTATCCTGGTTGCCGAAGGGCGTGCTAGTAACTACCTCTTTGGAGCAGTGAATTCCGCTATCTACCTTGTTTTAGCCCTCAATAAAAACTTCAACGGGGAAGTTCTGACAACTCTTTATTTCTTCATCATGCAACCGATCGGTCTTTATGTTTGGCTCTCTAATCGGATCAATGATCAAGGTAAGGTCGAAGAATCTCACTTTGAAGCCAAGAAATTGAACTTAATCGAGTGGATGCGCTATTTGGCCTTGTGTGCTGTGATTTGGATCGGTATGGGCTTCGCGTATCAAAGTATCCATAGCGCTCGCCCTTTCCGTGATAGTATCACCGATGCGACCAACGGGGTCGGCCAGCTCCTAATGACCCGCCTTTACCGGGAGCAATGGATCTTCTGGATTGCGACCAACGTCTTTAGTATCTATCTCTGGTGGGATCAGAGTCTTCACATTCAAGGGATGTACTGGGTTTACACGCTCAATAGTTTAGTGGGCTGGTACCAATGGACCAAAGCCCTCAAGAAGGAGGTGGCTTAGATGGAAACTCTTTCGATTCCAGCAGGAATGACGGAGAAAGAGTATTTTGAGACGGTCGCTAGTGAAGCAGACTTTCTCAAGTGGTATAAGGAGCAAGACCTGCCGACTTATGAAACTCCAAGTGTCACAGCGGACATGGTAGCTTACTGTTTTGTTGAAGGCAAGCTCAAGCTCTTAGCTATTCGCCGCAAAGCCCACCCTTATCAACACCGCCTCGCCTTGGTGGGGGGCTTTGTGAACAAGGATGAAGATGCGACTCATGCCTGTATCCGAGAAGTCAAAGAAGAAGTTGGGCTCGATCTGCCAGTGAATAAGGTGGAGCAGCTCATGACCGTTTCCACCCCTGGGCGGGACCCCAGAGGCTGGGTCATTACCATCGCCCATCTGGTCTATCTGCCAGCAGAAGCAGTAGACTTAGCCCATGCAGGTGACGATGCCAAGGAAGTCGTTTTTCTCGATGTCGATTTCAAAAAATCCCAGTGTTTGCTCGATGGAGAACCCTTAGCTGCTTCTGATTTTGCCTTTGACCATTATCAAATCATTCAAGAATCGATCAAGCGGATTCAGGGGCGTTTAGACTGGAATCCAACCTTCCTCTATCTGTTAGAGGAGCCTTTCACCGTTTATGAAGCAACCGAATTGGTCAATTTGATCAATCCAGGACGTCCCATCGTTAGCAATAACTTCCTCGTAAAATTCGGAGAATTCGTGGAAGAAGTGGGTGTCAAGCGGGTACCTAAGAAAAAACCACGCAAGACCTATCGCTTAAAACAGTAGATCGAGCGGGGTTCATTCTACCAGCCCTCCCTTACTTTAGTAACGGAAGGGCTTTTTCTGATTTTTCCTGCTCCACTTGTGTGCAAAGTGGTATAATAAACATAATTGAGATCAAAAGAGACAAGACGATGGAAGAAAAAATAATTTTACCACAAAATACACGACTGATGGGGGCTCTGCTTGGTTTTATCGGAGGGGGTCTTGATGTTTTTTGCCACATGCACTACCGGAGTTTGGTCGCGACCCAAACGGGGAACCTCCTGCTTCTCATCGCTGATTGGCACGATCCCCGTGTCGAAAATACCGTCATGCGTTTTTCATCGATTATATTTTTCTCGATCGGCTTTCTGGTTGCCCTCCATATCAAAGAATATCGCAAGACAGCCTTTTGGCGGACCAAGATGTTGCTTCCTTTGTTTGTGGTGACACTCCTGATTCCCTTGGTGTCTGTCATACCACCTGTAGAAGTTCCCTTTATTGCTTTGGGACAGGGATGATGATGTTGACCTTTACAGGGAGCCTCATCGAAAATCACCCTTATGTGATCTTTATGACTTCCGGAAATTATCGCAAGATGCTGACGGCCTTGTACCGAATCACTCGAGGAAAGGGAGATTTGGACGAGTATCGGCGTCAGGCCATGAATTACGGGATTGTTGTTGGAAGCTTTGTTGCAGGAGCTATTAGCGTAGCCATCCTCATGCATTTCATTCACCAATGGGCCATCTGGCTGATCACAGCCAACCTCTTTTTGATCATGAGCTACTACACCGCCAGAGTCAAACAACTCGGCCTGCAAACAGATAATCTATAAAAAGAGGCTGGGACAAAAGTCCTAGCCTCTCAATTATTTTTGGATTGTCGAGCAAGACGCAGTGGTTGAGTGGGCTCTACTACGCTGATTTCATCAGCTTTTACAGTCCTACTCAACTGTGCGGAGGTGGGACGACGAAATCGAATTCTAACGAATTACCGATTTCTGTCCCACTCTCTGCTTTTTGTGTTTCTATGCTTTTAATTGTAAGAGTTCTTCAATCTCTGCTAGGGTGCTGGCTTGGGAGATGGCGCCACGGAGTTTGGCTGCACCTGAGGTACCACGGAGGTAGTGAGGGGCGAGGCCACGGAATTCACGAACGGCAATGTGCTCACCTTTGAGATCGATCAAGCGTTTCAAGTGTTCGTAAGCAATCTTCATCTTGTCTTCAAAAGTCAAATCAGGCAGGATTTCACCTGTTTCAAAGTAGTGGTTGATTTGGTTGAAGAGATAAGGATTACCCATAGCAGCGCGACCAATCATGACCGCATCAGCACCGACTTCTTCGATCCGTTGTTTGGCATCTTGAACCGTACGGATATCTCCGTTTGCGATAAATGGAATCTTAGTCAGGGCTTGTGCAACCTTGTGAAGGGTCTCAAGATCCGCATGCCCCGTATACATTTGCTCCCGAGTCCGTCCATGCATGGCAAGGGCAGAGACACCCGCAGCTTCAGCAGCGAGGGCGTTCTCAACTGCTAGGGAAGGGTCCGACCAACCCGTCCGCATCTTGACCGTCAATGGAATATCTAGGACGGATTGAACCTTATTGATGATGGAGTAGATCTTGTCTGGGTCCTTGAGCCACATCGCACCAGCCTCGTTCTTGACGATTTATTCACCGGGCAACCCATGTTGATATCGACGATATCGGTCTTGGTATTTTCTTGGATAAATTCAGCTGCGCGTGCGAGGCTGTCTTCGTCGCTTCCAAAGAGTTGGATCGATACAGGATTTTCGCCTTCATCGATATGGAGCATATGCAGTGTCTTTTCATTGTTGTACTGGATTCCCTTGTCAGAGACCATTTCCATGACAACGAGCCCTGCTCCCAGTTCTTTGGCAATGGTCCGGAAAGCCGAGTTGGTCACTCCAGCCATTGGGGCTAGGACAGTACGGTTAGGGATTTCGACATCCCCGATCATAAATGGCGTATTAAGATTTGTCACGAATGAGTTCCTCCAAGTCATTTTCGTCAAAGTGGTAGTGGGTTTGGCAGAATTGGCAGGTAATCTCTGCACCGTGATCTTCATCTTTCATCTCTTTTAAATCACTAGCTGGCAGACTTGCTAAAGCGTTCAAGAAACGCTCACGGCTGCAGTCGCACTGAAAGCGAAGTTCTTCTTCAGAGAGGCGTTTGAAAGGTTCATCCCCATAGATAGCGGCAAGAAGAGCTTCAATATGGTCTTCAGATTCCAAAAGTGTGGAGATGGCAGGCATTTCTTGGATGCGTTTTTCAAAGCGCGCGATTTCTTCTTCCTTGGCATTGGGTAAGACCTGGAGCAAGAAGCCACCAGCCACCTTGACCTTGTCTTCTTCATCCAAAAGAACATTGAGTCCAACTGCAGATGGTGTTTGTTGGCTTTCCGTCAGATAAAAGGCCAGGTCTTCTCCGATTTCACCGGTTACAAGAGGGGTCATGGAGTTATAAGGATTTCCCGTACCATAATCTGTGATGACCAAGAATTCTCCGTTTCCGACAAATGGTCCCACCAGAACTTCACCAGTCGCAGTCTTCTTGATATCCACTCCAGGATTTTGCACGTAGCCTTTAATATTTCCCTTGGTATCTGCCACGGTGATGATGGCTCCGAGTGAGCTAGTTCCAAGGACTTTGACCGTAATTTTAGTATCTCCTTTCTCGTTTGCCGCCAAGATTTGGCTGGCAATGAGGGTACGGCCAAGTGCGACCGTGGAGCTAGCTTGTGTATGATGTTTTTCTTGGGCTGTTCGTACAGTTTCTGTACTGTCTAGTACATAAGCACGAAAAGCACCACTTTCTGAGATAGTTTTAATAATTTTGTCCATACCTACTATTTTAGCACAAATCAAGCAAAGTGGGGACAAGGAGAATTCTGAAAATCAGTCGTTTCAGAAGAAGGACGAGAAGAAAAGAAAATTCCGAACGTTATTTCTAGAAAGAAGCAATTTCCAAGTAAAAGACGAGTTTCATAGAGAAGTTGGTTTAAAAAGAAAGGAGAAAAATAAACGATAGCCGAGTGGATCTTGAAAAAACATTAAAAATTGCTTATAATAGAGTGTAAGACAAACTTGCAGGTGAGACTCCTGCCCTTAGTTTGAAGAAAGGCATAGATAGGCAACTATCTATGGTATATGAAAAAAAGAAATTATGACATCAGTTGTTGTAGTAGGAACCCAATGGGGTGATGAAGGAAAAGGGAAGATTACAGACTTCCTATCAGCCAATGCAGAAGTCATTGCTCGCTATCAAGGTGGGGACAATGCCGGGCACACCATCGTAATCGACGGCAAAAAGTTCAAGTTGCACTTGATTCCTTCTGGTATCTTCTTCCCTGAAAAGATCTCTGTCATCGGAAACGGCGTGGTGGTCAACCCTAAATCATTGGTCAAAGAGTTAGCTTATCTCCATGAAGAAGGAGTATCAACGGACAGCCTTCGTATCTCTGACCGCGCCCATGTCATCCTCCCTTACCATATCGAATTGGACCGTCTCCAAGAAGAATCTAAAGGAGACAACAAGATCGGAACGACGATTAAAGGGATTGGCCCAGCCTATATGGACAAAGCTGCACGTGTGGGAATCCGGATTGCGGATCTATTGGACCGCGACGTCTTTGCAGAACGCCTTCGCATCAACTTGGAAGAAAAGAACCGTCAATTTACCAAACTCTATGATGCAGAGGCTCTTTCATTTGACGATATCTTCGAAGAATACTATGAATATGGTCAACAAATCAAGCAATATGTAACCGATACTTCTGTCATCTTGAACGATGCTTTGGATAACGGCAAGCGCGTGCTCTTTGAAGGAGCCCAAGGGGTTATGTTGGATATCGACCAAGGAACTTATCCATTTGTTACTTCCTCAAACCCTGTTGCAGGTGGGGTGACCATCGGATCAGGTGTCGGCCCAAGCAAGATCGACAAGGTTGTTGGTGTATGTAAAGCCTATACCAGCCGTGTCGGTGACGGACCATTCCCTACGGAACTCTTTGATGAAGTGGGTGATCGGATCCGTGAAGTCGGTCGTGAGTATGGGACAACTACAGGACGTCCACGTCGTGTTGGTTGGTTTGACTCAGTTGTCATGCGCCATAGCCGTCGTGTCTCAGGAATTACCAACCTTAGCTTGAACTCGATCGACGTTCTATCAGGCTTGGATACAGTGAAGATCTGTGTGGCTTACGACTTGGATGGCGAACGCATTGATCACTACCCAGCAAGTCTGGAGCAGCTCAAGCGCTGCAAACCAATCTATGAAGAATTACCAGGCTGGTCAGAAGACATCACAGGTGTCCGCCACTTGGATGAGCTTCCAGAAAATGCCCGCAACTATGTCCGCCGTGTCGGTGAATTAGTTGGTGTGCGCATTTCAACCTTCTCAGTCGGACCAGATCGTGACCAAACCAATATCCTTGAAAGTGTGTGGTCTAGTTTATAAGCAAATGAAGATAAGAGAGTGGGACAGAAATCGGTCATTCGTTAGAATTCGATTTCATCGTCCCACCTCCGCACTGATTGAGTGGGGCTGTAAAAGCTGATGAAATCAGCGTAGTGAAACCCACTCAACCACTGCGTCTTGCTCGACAATCCAAAAGACAATTGAGAGGCTAGGGACTTTTTGTCCCAGCCTCTTTTTGAAAAACAGAAAGAGGAAAAAAATGTATCAAACGATTTTTATTTGACCCTAGACGGCACCTTGACCAATTCAGAACTAGGGATTACCAACTCGGTGGCCTATGCCTTAGGAAAATATGGGATTCAAGTGCCAGACAAGAAAAGCATTGAGAGTTTTTCATCGGTCCGCCCTTGCAGGAGTCTTTTGAGCGCTTTTTATGGATTTTTCTAAGGAAGAATGTTTAAAGGCCATTGACTACTATCATGAGTATTTTTTTCCGAAAAAAAGGCCTTTATGAAAATGAGGTCTATCTAGGCGTTCCTGACTTGCTGGCTTCTCTCAAGCAGGCTGGCAAACAGTTGATTGTAGCTACGTCAAAGCCTGAAGAATTTTTCCATTCAAATTCTCAAACACTTTGGTTTGTATGATTATTTTGACTTTGTCGCTGGTGCGACCATGGATAGAAAACGTAGTAAAAAAAGCGATGTTATCCAGTATGCCTTGGAGCAAAATGGGATTACAGATTTGGCGCATACCATCATGATTGGAGACAGGGAGCACGATGTGCTTGGCGCTCAAGCGCAAAAGCTTGATTCTATCGGTGTCCTTTATGGCTTTGGAAGCAGGGAAGAATTGGAAGAAGCCGGCGCCACCTATATTGCTCAAGAAGTTGGCGAAATTGCAGCTTTTATAGGATAACCTTTTTCCAAAATATTAAAAGTTGAAACTTTTCTAATCTGCTGAATATTGCTTGATTTAATATTTCTATCGGTGTACATTTACTGTAGGTTAAGTCACACAGATTAAGAGGTGATAATATGAATTTGTCACGATATATATTAAAATATAGTACTGATGATGGTACGTTGTATTTTAATACTAAAACCAATCATTCATTTTTTCTTACGAATGAATTGAATAGAGTAGTCGACAGCAATGATGTGATTAGGAAAGAGTTTCATGCTTATCTTGATAAAAATAAATATTTAAGTGAGGGTGAGTATGAGGTCGAAAAGTATCTATCTAAAATAAGCGATACAGATGCTGAATTATTGGAACTAACAATTTTGACACATGGAGATTGTAATTTTCGGTGTAAGTATTGTTATGAAAAATTTGAAAATATTGCTATGTCAACAGAGACAGAAGATGCCATTGTCCAATTTTTGAAAGAAAAACTTCAGTCCGGGAAGTATAAGTATTTGTCAGTAGGCTGGTTTGGAGGAGAACCACTGTTGGGATATAAAACTATCAAGCGGTTGTCTCCTGTTTTTATAGATTTATGTGAGAAATATCAGATTCATTATCAAAGTGCAATCACTACGAATGGTTATTTATTGACTAAGAATAAGTTTCGATATTTGAATGAAAAATTTAAAGTGACTAGTTACCAGATAACTTTGGATGGAGATGAAGAAAGTCATAATAATCAGAGAGTATTGCAAAAACGGTGGGTTGTCGTATAATCGTATATTCGATAATTTGAAAAGCAATGCAAGAAAAGTAAATTTGATTTTATTTGTGTGATTCGCTTTTAATGTAAGTAAAGATAACTATCAAAATGTTAAAGAGTTTTTTTAACACATGATGGTATCTATTTCAAAAGATGATTCAGATTTAAGATTTCTTATCATAATATTGGAAATTGGGGCAAAGGAGATAGAGATATAAATTACTGCGTTACTTTACTGGATAAAGATGCAAGTTTTTGAATTATCTAAGTTAGCTGTAACTTCAGGATATCATATCTCTTCCCCAGAAGTTGTAGTGAATAATAATTATACCTGCTATTCTAATCGAAAAAAATCATTTTTATGTTTAATGTAAGAGGAATTGTTCAATCATGTACAGTTGCTTTATATGAACCTCAAAAATATTTTTCAGTAACATTAATAAAGGTTTTGTGAATTACAGTAAACTGAATGATTGGGTTATTCGGCTTGATGCAAGTTGCAAAAGAGTGCCCATTTGTTTTAATCTGTAAATCTGGCTATTGTCCGATGGCCAAGCGAATTACGAAGACAAATTCACGCTATCTATGTAAAAAGTGTGAAGGAAAAAAATTCGTAAAAAAATTTAGCACTTTTTCGCTTTGTCAAAAATCTTATAATGACATTTTAGATGTGGACTAGAAAGGAAGATATCATGAAGGTTAAAGTGAATAACAAATTCGATGACAAAATGAATGCTAAACCTAGAGTATTTAACTATAATTGTGATTGTAAATAATCACGATTTTTAAATAAATTAGAGAAGAGAGTTGTGCTAGCCCTCTATTTTTGATGGATGATAATTATGAGAAATATTTATAAGTACATTGATAGAAGTATCTTTTTCCTATTTTTTTAGGGCGTATTGTGAATAGTGGTTTGGTGTTGGCGCAACCTCTGATTTTTAACGAAGGCCTTGAAGTTAGATCAAGACGGCCTTTCTTATGGAAAAAAATTCTCAATTTTGTTTTTATTTGGTTTGTCTGTCTATCTTGTTATTTATAGTCTGATGCTGTTTTTCAAACCATTCGCACAATATATTCCGAAGAGAAATCAACAAAAGTGTCCGTGCCCTTTTTATTTAAGAAAGTCATATTGAATCCTAAATTTTTCCAATGATGAAAAAGTTAGTCTGCTAACTCAAGATATGGAATATGTGGGCGATAATTATTTGGAAAAATATAAATGTTATGGTGAGTTGAGGGATTTGTCGCCCTTGTTACAGCCATTTATATTGTTTCACAAAAATTTTTCTCTTAGGACTTATTTTTTTGTCATTTTTACGATTATGAGACCTATTCCTCAGTTCATCATGAATCGTCGTTTACAAGATTCGGGAGACAGCTGGTCCAAGCTTAGAACGAAATTACATGGGCTTGTCTCGGATAGTATGCAAGGCAGCCAAACCTTACGGATTAATCAGGCCATGAGGCTGAATGAAGAGCGCGTGAATGATTCAAACGGAGAATATCAAAAAAAGCCATCCAAAGATTTTTGTTTCACACATAATATTATTTTTTTCTTTAATGGATTTATGGTCTTTTTTTAGTCAGGTTGTTCCTCTTGCTTTAGGCTTTTTATTTGAGTTTACAGGAAATTCTATTTCTATTACAAGCCTCATCTCTATGTATGTTGCTGCGGGGATGCTGGTAGAACCGATCCAAACTCTGATGTACAGTGCAGCCAATCTCCAAGGTGCCTTGCCGACTGCGAACCGCCTGTTTAAGATTATCGAGGAAGAACCTGATTTCGAAGAGACAAAGGATCAATTTGTTGAAAATCTCGAATCGTTGCGCTTAAATCATATTTCAAAAAGTTTTGCTGAACGTCAGCTTTTTTCTGATTTGACGGCGACGATTTCAGTAGGTCAGAAGGTCTTAATCAAAGGACCGAGCGGGTCTGGAAAGACGACTCTTTTTCGCTTGATTTTAGGAGAAGAAGTATGTGATGAGGGTGACATTTTCGTTCAGTATGATGGAAATCAAATAACGAGTCATTTCCAAGGGAATATCGGTTTAATTAGCCAGCATCCCTTCCTGTTTAACGATACTATCCGCTATAATCTAACTTTTGGTCAGCCTTTTCAGGACCATGAATTATTGGAGGTATTGGACCGAGTTGGCTTAATAGATGAATTTCAGGATATTTTGAATGTAGAAATTCATAATAATGGTGAAAACATTTCAGGAGGTCAGCGTGTCAGATTAGAGTTGGCTCGTTTTCTCTTACGCGAGAAGGATATTTTATTAGCGGACGAAGTGACATCAGCTTTGGACGAAAAAAAATAGTCGTCTGGTTAGAGACCTAATCTTTTCTTTGCCGATCACGGTACTAGAAATAGCCCATCATATTGATGAAGAAGAGCGCTATGACCAAATCCTTGAGTTACGTAAAGGATGAGCGATGCCACAATAGTTGGTTCTGCGACAAAGCGGATAGTAGTAAGCCAGCAATTTGTCAGATATTTTTTTGAGATTCTAAGTGGTGATATTTCCAAAATCATCAATACTCAGAGAACTTAAGCTTTATTTAAGATAGGCCAGCTATACTAGAAGCATAAACAAAGACCTCCTAACTTTGTTTAAACCTCCTAAACTTTTTTCATAATAATCTCCCATAAGAGTCGCCCAATCGGCGGCTTTTTTTGTGAGTCGTAAGCTGCCTATGGTATAATGAACAAAAGAAACTAAAAAGGAAGAAGGAAGAGATGGACTACACGATAGAGGAAAAAAAGCGATGTTTATGAGGGAAGCCCTGAAGGAGGCGGAGATTGCCCTCGCCAATGATGAAATACCGATTGGCTGTGTCTTGGTCAAGGATGGTCAGATTATCGGGCGTGGACATAATGCGCGTGAGGAGCTGCAGCGGGCGGTCATGCATGCGGAAATCATGGCGATCGAGGAGGCCAATCAGCGTGAAAATAGCTGGCGCCTGCTGGATACGACGCTTTTTGTCACGATTGAGCCCTGTGTCATGTGTAGCGGTGCCATTGGTCTAGCTCGGATTCCCCAGGTGATTTACAGGGGCGACCAATCAGAAGTTCGGTGGAGCAGGTAGTCTCTACGACATTTTGACAGATGAACGCCTCAATCACCGAGTCGAAGTAGAAACAGGAATCTTGGAAGCAGAATGTGCAGCCATCATGCAGACCTTCTTCCGCCAAGGTCGAGAACGAAAAAAACAAGCCAAACTCGCAGCCAAGGCCGAAACACAAGAATAAAAACCGGACCTTTGCAAATCGAACAAATTATGATATAATACCTATCAGAGCAACAGTTCTGCGTGAAGCGGGTCAGGGGAGGAATCCAGCAGCCCTAAGCGAAGTGAACTGTGTGCTCTTTTTCTATAGCTCTTAGTGAGGTAAGCCTGTCAGGCGCAGCCGAACAGAGATATTGATCCTGAGGAGCGAAGCGACGTGAGAACTATAGCGTAACATGAAATTAGCCTATAAGGCGCAACCGAGCTTAGAGATATTGATCCTGAGGAGCGAAGCGACGTGAGGGCTATAGCGTAACATGAAATTAGCCTGTAAGGCGCAACCGAGTTTAGAGATATTGATCCTGAGGAGCGAAGCGACGTGAGAGCTATAGCGTAAAATGAAAAAAAAAGCCTGTAAGGCGTAACCGAACTTAGAGATATTGATCCTGAGGGGTGAAGCGACGTGAGGGCTATCACTTACCAGAGTCATGTTTATATTCAAAGAATAAAAGAGAAAAAATAGAGTTTCGTGAGAAGCTTCTTTTTTTGGATTTTCTAGTCAAAAATAGTGCAAATATGCAAACGATTGCTATTGCGTCGTTGCTTGATTTGTGAAAATAAAAAAATTAGCAAATGAAAACGTTTTACAGGGTGGTTTCCCTTGATAAAAATTCCTGTAAAAGCGATATCATAGAGAAGAAGAAATTTTGGAGGAATAACATGTCTCATATTAAATTTGACTACTCAAAAAGTTTTTGGGTAAATTTGTTGCCCCACATGAAGTGGAATATATGCAACCACAAGTGACTGCAGCTGATGAATTGATCCGTAAAGGAACAGGTGCTGGTAGTGACTTCCTAGGTTGGTTGGACCTTCCTGAAAATTATGACCGTGAAGAATTTGACCGCATCTTGAAAGCTGCTGAACAAATCAAAGCAGACAGCGATGTTTTGGTCGTGATCGGTATCGGTGGATCATACCTTGGAGCGAAAGCTGCCATTGACTTCTTGAACCACCACTTTGCAAACTTGCAAACAAAAGAAGAACGCAAAGCGCCACAAATCCTTTACGCTGGAAACTCCATCTCATCTACTTACCTTGCTGACTTGGTAGAGTATGTTTCAGATAAAGATTTCTCAGTCAACGTGATTTCTAAATCAGGTACAACAACTGAACCAGCGATCGCTTTCCGTGTCTTCAAAGAACTCTTGGTGAAGAAATACGGCCAAGAAGAAGCCAACAAACGGATCTACGCAACAACTGACCGTGCTAAAGGTGCTGTAAAAGTGGAAGCAGATGCCAATGGTTGGGAAACATTTGTAGTTCCAGATGATATCGGTGGACGCTTCTCAGTTTTGACACCAGTTGGATTGCTTCCAATTGCTGCATCAGGTGCTGATATCAAAGCCCTTATGGAAGGTGCGAATGCTGCCCGTAAAGACTACACTTCAGACAAACTTTCTGAAAACGAAGCTTACCAATACGCAGCAGTTCGTAACATCCTTTACCGTAAAGGATACGCTACTGAAATCTTGGTAAACTACGAGCCATCTCTTCAATACTTCTCAGAATGGTGGAAACAATTGGCTGGTGAGTCAGAAGGAAAAGACCAAAAAGGGATCTACCCAACTTCAGCTAACTTCTCAACAGACTTGCACTCATTAGGTCAATTTATCCAAGAAGGAACTCGTATCATGTTTGAAACAGTTGTCCGCGTGGACAAACCACGTAAGAACGTGATCATCCCTACATTGGAAGAAGATCTTGATGGACTTGGTTACCTTCAAGGAAAAGACGTTGACTTCGTTAACAAAAAAGCAACTGACGGTGTTCTTCTTGCCCACACAGACGGTGATGTACCAAACATGTACGTGACTCTTCCTGAGCAAGATGCCTTCACTCTTGGTTATGCCATCTACTTCTTCGAATTGGCCATCGCCCTTTCAGGTTACTTGAACGCGATCAACCCATTTGACCAACCAGGTGTTGAAGCTTACAAGAAAAATATGTTTGCCCTTCTTGGTAAACCAGGATTTGAAGAACTTGGAGCAGAACTCAACGCTCGTCTTTAATCAATAGACAAAAACGATCTCGCAAGAGGTCGTTTTTTTAACAAAAATTTAAAAAAGTTCCCTCTTGGTTCGTTTTAAAAAAACACTACATAGTTGAAATTTCGGATCGCTTGTTGATTATTTCTGCAGGATCGTTGATATAATCGTTTTTTCTCATGTAGTAAAATCAGCGAAGCATTGATATTTTACTCAAATTATTTAATATAAAAAAAGTTATTTGACTCTAAAAGTTGTCATTTGATTAGGCGTATTATAAAATGTAAAAAAATGAAAATGATCTAAAAGGGAATGAAAATATGAAAAAGAATCTTGCAAAATTTTTATTGCTTTCATCTTTAGTTGGGGGAATGGCTGTTGCCCATCCAGTTTCTGCTACGACGAAAGCTGCAATTTATGAATATAGAAATGGCAATCTCGATCTTGTGCAACAGCCGTCTTATGAAGATTATGAGTCTGATAAACTTGTTTTTGAAATTGAAAACAGGTCGTGTCGATGTAGTGGGAGCGCGTGAAGGCAAGAAAGAAAGTGCGCATGATGCAGGAGCCTACCAATTTGCGTTAATTTACAAATCTGAGAGTGGCGAAGAGGAGACAGTTGCTCAAGGTCAGAATACAGAAAATGGCACGATCCAATTTAGCGACTTGGACCTATCAATGTATAGATCTGGAATTATTAAACTCTACATTCGACAAACGACAGTGGATGATGGTCGTTTTGAACAGTTGGATAATGGGGAAGGTGAAGTGACAGTGGTCGTTGATCGTAATGCACGAGGGCACTTGATGATTCGTTCGTTAGAAAGTTCCAATCCGATTTATCGTAATTTCATTGTAGGTTATAGAGATTCTGGAACTGGAACGACGACTTCACCAGTACAACAGGTCCTTCTTCAAGTTCAAGCTCATCTTCAAGTAGCTCATCTTCAAGCTCAAGCTCTTCCTCAAGCTCAAGTAGCTCATCGAGTTCATCTTCAAGCAGCTCGTCTTCAAGCTCCTCAAGTTCGACTTCGTCATCGAGCTCAAGTTCTTCGTCTAGTTCTTCCTCAAATTCAAGCGACTCAAGAAAATCTGTCGTTGGACGTTTATTGCCAAAAACCGGGCAAGAAACAGGTGTTGTTTTGGCAACATTGGGCTTGCTCTCACTTGCAGGACTTGCCATTGTTACCCTTCGCAAGAAATTTTAAGATAAGCTTCTAAAAGGTCGGATATCTTTCCGATCTTTTTTAGTCTATCCAGACAGGAGTTGGTCCTTGCTTGGTTTTATGTTATAGTAGAAGAGAAGAATAAAAAAGGAGAATTCGAAATGTCTGAGAAAGATCAAGAACAATTTATGAAACATACTCCCTTAGATGGAGCGCCTCATTTTGATGTGGCTGCGCCAGTTTTTGTCCCAAAAGAAGAAGCCGAAGACTTGGTCGTTCCAGAAGCTAGTGGCCTTTCAGTGACGGAGACGGAAGCAATGAAAGAAGAGGCAGACGAGCCAGTTATTTCAGAAACGGTGGAACTTCCTGAGATGGCTGAAACGACTGTTGGAGAACATCCAGATGTAGTTGCTGCTTCCCAACCGGCTCCTCCATTCCAGCCTGCGCCTCAAGCTCCTCAAAACACAGTATCTGAACCAGTTAGTCCGCAAACAGTGCCTGTTCCTGAGACACCTATTCCACAAGCTCCTCTTTCTCCTGTTGGAAGACCGATGGATACTGCAGACAAGAAGGCTATTCGTTTTGCCCTTGGAATTTTAGTGGGTCTCCTTATCGGTGGAGTCAGTGGCTATTTAATTGGTCATGCCAGCCCTAGTACATCATCATCTAGAAAGCAGACTTCTTGGTCAGGCAACCAGTCTGGTTCTTCTTCCAATATCGATTTGGAGCAATTGACCGCAGAAGATGCGGAAGCCAATTTTAGCTGGGAACAATCTGATATCGAGCAACTTCAGTTTTTGACTGGAACGGATGATGGGGAGACTCCTGAGGAAATGGTCGACGCTTATGGAAAGGCTAGTTCTGTTCAATTTGATAATGGAGAATTGAAATTATTCTGGGATGATAACTCTTATAATAAAGAGGTTAAAGCGACCTTCTCTAAGAAGGGAAAACAATTACAGCTTGTCAAATTTGAATTTAATCAATTTGGGAAAAATCTTACGGTTGAGGATAACTTTGCAGATGGATTCAAAGTTGGAAATAGTGAGACCGGTGCTGGAGGAACCTCTTACAAAGAGCTTTTAGAAAAATACGGTGATGCAGTCAATCTGACGGTGAGTTCATCTGATTATTCAGACAAGGTGGAAATGCTCATGGACTTCCAAAAGAAAAATGGGGACTATGTGGACTTGACCTTTATTCGCCAAGAAAATGGAGATTTCCTCTTGAGTAGTAAAGACAGCTACTAAATCAATGAATAAAAGAAAGAGGCAAGTGCCTCTTTCTTTCGCATAAGACGAGACAAATACGCTAATTTTCTATACAATAGAAAGAGTTTGAATAGAAAAGAGCATAAAGGATGGAAGAAATGAAACAGTGGATAGAACATCATAAGCGGATCCTCCAAAAAGCTGCAAGTGCTTTGCTAGCTTTTGTCGTTGGTGCTAGCTTGGTTTTTATGATTCATCCAGTTAAAACCTTGCCAAAAGATCGCTTGTTGAGTTTGTCTCAAATGAAAGAAAATAGTCAGCGATTTGTCGCTTCTTCTTCCAAAGATCCGGATCTAGAAAATTTGCTTTCACTGGAGCTTGCAAGGGGAGAAGGAAAAACACAAAAAAATTGGGTGACTTTATCTGCATTCGTCAAAAAAATTTGGAAAAAGCAGCGAGTTTTACACAAGAAGATACGAGTTTTTGGAGCGCAAGTCCAGCTAGGCTATGGGACTCCTGTGAAAGGAATCTATCCTTATAAAATAGAATTTCATGAGCAGGATGGTGTCTTTTATCTAAGTGCAGTTCAAGGATTTGTCCCTCATTCGTCTCTCTACAAGAAGAAAAAGGATTTGAAGTTGGCAGATTTTACGGGCTATCAGACACTAGATGGGAAAAAAAGGAAAAAAAGGAACAATGGTAGAGGAAGTCTTGAAAAAAATCAGGGCTTCCTAACTCACTTAGTTTAACGCGAACTCAGGATAAACACCTTTTTGGCCCTGTCTTACCAGGTGACAGATGGATTGGTATCTTTGACTTTTGAGCGTGATCAGAGTGGCCAGTATCGTTTGAGTAAGAAGGGGTAAAGCGAGATGCTAGAATGGATCAAAAAGAACAGAAAAGAACTCTTACTACCTTCTTTTGTGTTTTGTTTTAGGGTCTTTTTACTGTCGATTTCGACTATCCAGGTGCAAGAACAGGATACTGATATCAAGGAAGATAGAACCCTCACCAGTTTCCAGCCCAAAAAAACTACCAAAAATCTGGTGGCAGGCGAACAAAAAAAGCCAAACGGTTTCAGTGGACGATCGAAGCTGTGATGAATTTGAAGGTCCGTTTAAAACAGAGCCGACAAGCGGGGACACGCTTGGAAACGGTTGTGACTAAATGGGGAAAGGCTCAAAAAGTTCGTTACACTAAAACAGCCAATAGCTCTAAAACGGTTCTCGTTTTGACTTATGTAGCCAATCAGACAGATCAAGAGAAGAAAAATGTCAGTCTGTGGTTTGAACAAGAGAAAGACCAGGGGTATCGCTTAACGATGGTTGATGCGACGAATTTATTAGAAGCAAAAGAGAAGGCAACCAGTAAGAAAGAAATCATTATTGAAAAAGGAAAAAAAGGTACAGAATTCGCCCAGCTCATTAAGAAACTAGGAAATCCCCAACGTTTGGTTTGGGGCGAGCTTCTAGATGGTGGAGAAGGTTTTCAAGCGACTTATCAAATGCCAGGAGAGCCAGAAGTAGTTATGGAATTGAAGAAAAAAAGGGAAGTAAACTGGTGCTAAAAATAACTGAAAGTGAATGACAATGGGAAACAAAAGATGGAGTGTATTTCGAAATGAACACACGAGTCTATTTGCGAAGGATAACTAGTAGAGCCCTGAGTCCATTCAAAGGAAGCCGATTCAGAATGCCTACATCGCCATCGGTTTCAACGATAGCCAAGGTGTTCATCTCTTTGGGTTTGTGGTATAATATGAATACCTTTAATTGAAATGAATGGAGAATCTTATGACAGCACAAAAAATGTCTGCTCAAGAAATTATCGCTTTTATTGGAAATGCAGAAAAGAAAACAAATGTGAAAGTAACCTTTGAAGGGGAATTGGCAACGGCTGTTCCTGCTTCTGTCACCAAGCTTGGCAATGTTTTGTTCGGTGACTGGAAAGATATTGAGCCCCTTCTTGCCAACTTAACAGAGAACAAGGATTATGTGGTAGAACAAGATGGCCGTAATTCAGCTGTTCCCTTGCTGGATAAGCGCTATCTAAATGCGCGTATCGAACCGGGTGCTATTATTCGTGACCAAGTGACCATCGAAGACAATGCTGTCGTGATGATGGGTGCTGTCATCAACATCGGTGCTGAAATCGGTGCAGGAACTATGATTGATATGGGGGCTATCCTTGGTGGTCGTGCAACAGTTGGTAAAAACAGCCACATCGGTGCAGGTGCCGTTCTCGCAGGTGTCATTGAGCCAGCTTCTGCTGAGCCTGTTCGGATTGGTGACAATGTCTTGGTCGGTGCCAATGCAGTTGTGATTGAAGGGGTTCAAGTAGGGAACGGATCCGTCGTTGCCGCTGGGGCTATCGTTACTCAAGATGTTCCTGAAAATGTGGTCGTAGCTGGTGTCCCAGCTCGCATTATCAAGGAAATCGATGAAAAAAACCCAACAAAAAACAGCGTTGGAAGACGCCTTGCGTAATTTGTAAGATAGGAATGGTAGAGGCCGCAAGGCCTCTATTCTAATAGAAAGAAGACGACTATGACATTGGATTTAATCAAAATCAGACGGGATTTGCACCAAATCCCTGAAATTGGCTTGGAAGAATTTGAAACCCAAGCCTACCTCTTAGAGCGAATCGCAGAGATCACAGCGGGCAAGGACTTTGTAGAGCAACGGACTTGGCGGACCGGGATCCTGGTTTATCTCCATGGGGCTGCACCTGAAAAAACGATCGGCTGGCGGACGGATATCGATGGCTTACCTATTGTGGAACAAACGGGCCTTGATTTTGCCTCCAAGCACGAAGGACGGATGCATGCTTGTGGTCATGATATGCACATGACGACAGCTCTTGGGCTTTTGGATCAACTGGTTCAAGTACAACCAAAAAATAATCTGCTTTTTCTCTTTCAACCAGCTGAAGAAAATGAGGCTGGTGGAATGCTCATGTATAAGGACAATGCTTTTGGCGACTGGCTCCCTGATGAATTTTATGGTCTGCATGTGCGCCCTGATTTGAAGGTGGGGGACATTGCGACCAATACGGGTACCCTTTTTGCGGGTACCTGTGAAGTCAAGATTACCTTTACAGGTAAGGGAGGACATGCCGCCTTTCCACATGAGGCCAATGACGCTCTTGTAGCAGCCTCTTACTTCATTACCCAAGTCCAATCGGTCGTGAGTCGAAATGTCGATCCGATTGAAGGTGCTGTGGTGACCTTTGGTTCCATGCATGCAGGAACAACCAATAATGTGATTGCTGAGACAGCCTTCCTTCATGGGACCATTCGGACCTTGACCATGGAGATGAACCTCCTGACTCAAACGGGTCAAAGCCATTGCAGAAGGAGTTGCAGCAGCCTTTGATGTGAAATTGGACCTGGAACTCAAGCAAGGGGGCTACCTGCCTGTGGAAAACCAACCAGAATTGGCCAAAGAACTCATGGCCTTTTTCACAGCTGAGGAAGACGTGAACCTGATTGATATTCTGCCTGCGATGACAGGAGAAGACTTCGGCTTTCTCTTGAGTAAGGTCCCTGGGGTCATGTTCTGGTTGGGGATTGATACCCCTTATGCCCTGCACCATCCGAAGATGAGCCCAAATGAAGCAGCCCTTCCCTTTGCTGTGGAAAACATTGGTAAATTTTTGAAAATGAAGGCCAACCAATAAAGGAATGATTCAACTCCGTCTGGAGTTGGATTTTTTCTTTGTCGTATAAAAACTGTTCGGATCTTTCCTAAAAAATGATACAATAAAAGCTAGACAAAAGGAGTAGGCATGAAGAAAACACTACGAAATCAGACGATTGCAACCATGAAAGCACTGCCGCAAACTGTGAGAACTCAAGCAGATGAACAGCTGACTCAGTGCCTCTTGGAGCTACCAGCTTTTCAGGAGGCAAAGACCCTTGCGACCTATCTGTCTTTTGACCATGAAGTTTCCACAGCTGGCTTGATCCAAGCTGCTCTTCAACTTGGAAAACGCGTCTGTGTTCCCCGTACCTATCCACAAGGGCGGATGGAATTTGTGGAATACGATCCTGACATTTTGGAAAAGACACGCTTTGGTTTGCTGGAGCCCAATGAAAAAGGAAAGCTTGTGGATCAGTCAGAGATTGATCTGATCCATGTACCAGGCTTGGTCTTCCAGTCAAAAGGCTACCGAATTGGCTATGGTGGTGGCTATTATGATCGTTATTTAGCAGATTTTGCTGGAAAAACGGTTAGTACGATTTATTCCATCCAGCAGAAGGAGTTCCAGCCAGATGCTTTTGATCAGGCAGTTCGGGAGGTGCTAGTCTATGAAGTTACTCTTTGATCGTCGTTATCCTGTGACCAGCCTCTTGTTGCTCGTCACAACGGCAGTCTTTCTTTCCATGTTTATCCGATTTGGAAGTGACTACCAAACAGGTACTGCTGTTTACTATAGCGGTGGTATTATTGGAGAGGTTGTGAAAGTCGATCCTAGCCAGTTATGGCGAATAGTGACAGCTACATTTGTTCATATCGGCCTAGAACATTTTGTGCTCAATATGATCACCCTCTATTACTTGGGACGTTTGGCAGAAGATCTCTTTGGATCGAAGGCTTTCTTAGCTCTTTATCTCTTATCAGGCATGATGGGCAATGTCTTTGTTGCTATTTTTACGCCGGATGTGATTGCAGCAGGAGCTTCTACAGCCCTCTTTGGACTGTTTGGGACTATTGGTGCTCTGCGCTTTATTGTCCAAAGTCCTTATATTCGCCACTTGAGTCAGTCCTATACTAGCTTGATTGTCGTCAATTTGATCTTTAGCTTCATGCCAGGGATCAGTATGGCGGGGCACATCGGTGGATTAGTAGCTGGGCTGATGTTGGCTTATGTCTTTCCAGTAAGAGGGGAAGCTCGTTTTATGAACCGAACCTATCAGATTAGTGCGGCCCTATCTTATCTCTTGCTTTTACTATATTTCTTAGGTAAAATCTTGAATCTATTTTAAGAGAGAGTGGGACAGAAATCGGTAATTCATTAGAATTCGATTTCGTCGTCCCTACCTCACCTGAGTTGAGTAGGGCTGTAAAAGCTGATGAAATCAGCGTAGTAGAGCCCACTCAACCACTGCGTCTTGCTCGACAATCCAAAAATAATTGAGAGGCTAGGACTTTTGTCCCAGCCTCCTTTTTTTTCTAAAAAATGTAGTCAAACTGTAAACTGACAGAAAATTGATTGAATTATAATAAATTCTATGTTTTTTATAATAACATAATTAAGAAATTCAAATAAATAGTGAGTTAGTTTGGGAGTATATGGCTTGTCAGTCCTAAGATAGGTATAAAAATTCACTTTAGAAAGCGCTTGCAATAACTTGAAAAAAGGTGTAGACTGGAGGTATAAAAATCAAAAATGTACTCTTATGTTAAGAAGAGTACAAAAAATGAAGGAGATTTGCCATGAAAAAAAATGGTTGTTAAAACTCTCATTGGTAGCGATGACACTCTTACTCCTACCAATTCAAGCTGTTCAAGCCTGTTGTGGTTTTTATCATTGGTCGCCAATTGACCAAGGATGGGACCACTCTCTTTGGTCGGACAGAAGACTACCCTTACTATCCAAATGGTGGAAAGCACAACAAAAACTTTGTGGTTGTTGATGCGAAGAACTATAAGGAAGGGGATCAACTGGAAGACGAATCCAATGGTTTTACCTATCCACATGCTGCTAGTGAAATGAAATACACAGCGACTTATGACTCTGCTCGTGGAGATGGTAGTAACGGTGCCTTTGGTGAACACGGATTTAACGAAGCCGGCGTCTCTATGACATCAACTGTTACAGCAATTCCAAACAAAAAAGTCTTGAAGACCGACCCATTGACAGAAAACGGAATTCCAGAAGCTGCTATGTTGGACGTGGTTTTTACCGCGCGTTAAGTCTGCTCGTGAAGGGGTTGAATTCTAGCTAAAGTCATTGAAGAAAAAAAGGATCAGCAGAAGGGAATGTTGTCGTTTTTGCAGACCAAAAAAAGAAACTTGGTATATGGAAATTCTTTCTGGTCACCAATATGTAGCTGTTAAAGTCCCAGAAGACAAATACGCAGTCTTTGCAAATACCTATTACCTTGGTCATGTTGATTTAAATGACAAGGAAAATGTGATTGCTTCGAAAGATGTCGAAAAAGTAGCCAAAGAATCTGGTAACTACAAGACAGACAAAGATGGCAACTTCCATATTGCAAAATCTTATGGACCAGATAAATATGCTGAAGGGGACCGTTCACGTACTTATGCAGGAATCACCCTTTTGGATCCAAAATCAAAAGTGACCTATGAAGATGATGAGTATGAACTCTTCCGCTCACCAACAGATCCTAACAAGAAATTTACTTTGGAAGATGCTTTTGCTTTCCAACGGAACCGTTTTGAACATTTGAATGGTCGTTTTGTACCAGATGATCAAATTGGTGTCAAGAAACAAGGAGACAATGGTAGTAACGATACTGTTCGGAAAGACCAATACAAGTATGCTTTAGGAAATGAAAACGTCATCGATGCCCATGTCTACCAAATCAATCCAAACCTTCCAAAATCATTTGGTGGTACTTTATGGCTTGGTATGGGACCATCTCGGAACACTCCGTATGTTCCATTCTATGGAAATGTAAAAGATACCTATAAGGCTTTTAAACCTCAAACTGCTACCTATGATCCGAATTCATGGTATTGGACAGTATGGCATATTGACAACATGGCGATCAATAATCAAGATATCTTTGGTAAAACTGTTCAAGATCACTGGAAAGCATTGGAAAAACAATTGATTATTGAACAAGAAGCTAGTGATGCGAAATATAAAGCTCTGAAAGACAATCCAGAAGCTGCTAAAGCAGTAGAAGATGAAGTTACAGCAAATGCTCTTGCACTATCTAAGAAGATGTTTGAACACTTCAAATCTTATGAAGCAGACATGCATGCTCGTTTAGTTGAAGCTGGACGCAAGGATGACCCATATCGTGCATCATTGCCAGATAATTACAAAGATCCAGAAAATCCTGTGACACCAGAAACCGGATCCTGGAACAAAACCAGAAGTGAATCCAAACAATCCGGTAGTAGAACCTAAAAAACCACTTCCAATTCAAACAAAAGTCAATGCGGAAGGCAATCCAAATAACCGCTTTGGTTATGCAGCTACAAAAGATAAGGAATCTTATGTTTCTACAAGAGTTGAAACATTTGTGAAACCTGAAGAAAAGGTTCAAGATCCATCTGAAGCTGTATCTGCAGGTAATGGTGGCAATGAAAATAATCGTTTTGGTTCTTCTTATGATGTAGCAAGTGCTGGTACATTCCAAAATACAAACTACTCATATAATGTACATCCTTAAAAATAAGGATTAGAAAAATTAAATAGACGAAGTCCTATTAATGGAAGAGGCTGGGCGAAAAGTCCGGCTTCTTTTTTATAACAAAAAAGAGATTGGCTGTTTGTAAGGTAGCAAGACCCTTACATCTGTTGGCCAGTCTCTTTAGTATTCTTTGGATTTGTGAATGATTAGTCTGCAGTTTTTTCAGACGCTTCTAATTCTTTTCCGAGTTCGATAATATATTGTTTGAGATCATCTTTGACTTGAGGGTGTTTCAAGGCATAGTCGATCGAAGTTTTCATAAAGCCGAATTTATCACCGACGTCATAGCGATCTCCAGTGAATTCACGAGCAAAGACGCGCTGTGTTTTATTGAGCGTGTCAATCGCATCCGTCAATTGAATTTCATTTCCAGCGCCTGGTTCTTGATTTTCAAGGATCGCAAAGATCTCAGGAGTTAAGAGGTAGCGTCCAATGATAGCGAGATTACTTGGCGCATCCTCTGGGTTTGGTTTTTCGACAAAAGTTTCAACGCTATAAAGACCGTTAATCCCTTCGCCTTGAGGTGCGATCACACCGTAAGAAGAAACCTCTTCGTGAGGGACTTCCATCACAGCGATAGTTGACGCATGGGTTTCATCGTAGTCGTTCATCAATTGTTTGGTAAGTGGCAAGGCATCATCATTAGTGATGTCCATGAGGTCATCTCCCAGCATGACGACAAAAGGCTCGTTTCCAACAAAGGCCTTCGCTTGAAGAACCGCGTCTCCTAAACCTCGAGGGTGACTTTGGCGGATGAAGTGAAGATTGATCGCTGTTGTATCATTGACCAACTTGAGTAAGTCAGTCTTGCCTTTTTGCTCGAGATTGTATTCTAATTCGAAGTTAGAATCGAAATGGTCTTCGATCGAACGTTTAGCCTTCCCTGTTACGACAAGGATTTCCTCAATCCCAGATTTCAGAGCCTCTTCTACGATAAATTGGATCGTAGGTTTGTCAACGATTGGCAACATTTCCTTGGCCAAGGCTTTAGTAGCCGGGAGGAAGCGTGTCCCCAAACCAGCCGCAGGAATGACTGCTTTTCTAACTTTAGTCATATAGTTTCCTTTCTAAAAGGTAGGATTGATGTTAGGGTGGTTGACTTATTTCCACTCGTTTTCTTCTTTAAATTCATTGCTCATCATGTGGTGAATGGCTTCGCGGATATCTTTTCCTTCATAGATGACTTGGTAAATAGCTTGTGTAATCGGCATATAGACATCCAATTCTTGCGCCAGCTCATAGGCGACTTTTGTCGTAGAGATCCCTTCAATAATCATGCCCATGTTGGCTTCGATATCTTCTAATTTTCCCCCACGTCCGAGAGCATCCCCAGCTCGCCAGTTACGGGAGTGAACAGAAGTTCCGGTTACGATCAAGTCACCGACCCCAGATAAACCGCTATAAGTCAATGGGCTAGCTCCGAGTTTAACGCCAAGGCGCGTGATTTCAGCGAGACCGCGCGTGATGATGGCTGCTTTGGCATTGTCACCATAACCAAGACCGTGCAGGGCCCCAGCTCCGACAGCGATGATATTTTTCAAGGCTCCAGCAGTTTCCACTCCGATGACATCTGTATTGGTATACAGGCGGAAGTAGTGATTGCTAAAGAGTTCTTGAACATAGCGTGCAGCCTCTAAATCTTTTGAAGCTGCTGTAATGAGGGTGATATCCCGTACGATGGTCTCCTCTGCATGACTCGGTCCAGAGACGACCACTACCTCACTGCGAAGAGAAGCAGGAATTTCTTCTTCAAGGATTTGAGAAATCCGATCGTGTGTACCAGGTTCTAGCCCTTTAGAAGCGTGCATCACTGTTACAGGGTGATCTAGTGTTTCAGCGACTTGTTTTTGCGACCAAGCGGGTCACCTTTGTAGGAACTACAAAAAGGATAGCGTCTACTCCGTCCAAGGCAGCTTTCAGATCAGTCGTAGCGGTAATTTGATCGCTAATAACGATGTCTTTAAAATAGCGTTGATTGGTATGAGCGGTATTGATTTCATCGATTTGTTCTTGGATATTTCCCCAGAGACGGACTTCATGGCCGTTATCATTGAGGACTTGTGAAAGGGCTGTTCCCCATGAACCAGGACCCAATACTGCAACGGTTTGTTTTTCCATTGTATCTTCCATTTCTATGTCTATTTTTCAACAAGGCTAGGAATCTAGCGCTTGCGCCTTCGAAACGGCCTAATGTGTGCCTTGAAGGACGATTCTATTTTTCCTTTCTATTTTAACATAATATAGGTAAAAAAACTTGTATGATCATCAATTGTTTTTGTGAGGAAGGTGAGGGTGATAAATAAAATTTATCACGGTTTTAAAAAAATACATATTAGACACTATCACTAATGGGTGGTAAGATAAGTAGTAGTTAAAATGAAGGAGGAATGAATATGTGTAGAACAATTGTTGGAGTATCCGCTAATCTCTGTCCGGTTGACCCGGAAGGGAAAAACCTTCATTCCTCCGTGTCTAGTCAATTTGCGGAAGGGATCCGTCAAGCGGGTGGGCTTCCAATGGTCATCCCGATGGGAGATCCTTCCTTGGTTAAGGACTATGTTGAAACGATTGACAAATTGATCTTAAGTGGAGGCCAAAATGTCGATCCTAGTCTCTATGGCGAAGAAAAAACCATCGAGAGCGATGATTACAATATCGAACGGGATCAATTTGAGCTTGCCCTACTGAAGGAAGCAGTACGCCAAAAACAAACCGGTTCTAGGAATCTGCCGTGGGGTTCAGTTGATCAATGTGGCTTTTTGGAGGAACACTCAACCAAGAGATCGAAGGTCATTGGCAAGGTCTTCCATTTGGGACTTTCCATTCTATCGAGACTAAAAAAAGGCAGTGTGGTGGAGCAGCTCTTTGGTCAGGGCTAGTCGAATCAATTCTGTGCACCGTCAAAGTATCAAGGATCTTGCACCAAATTTCCGTGCAACTGCCTTTGATCCGCGTGATCACACCATCGAAGCCATTGAAGCAGTAGACGGTCATCGGATTATGGGATTACAATGGCATCCAGAATACTTGGTCAATGAAGAAGAAGGAATTTAGAACTCTTCCGTTATTTATTACAGGAATTGTAATGCGCACACGAAGTTCTATAACGGAAGGACCTTTTATCAAGTAGAAAATGAATGTATAAAAGATTGAGCAACGGCCTTGTTCCTCGTTTTAAGAGGGACAAGGCCGTTGATTATTTTGTAGGCTATCAAAAGATGAGTACTCTCCTCATAGTTTGATAGAAATGATTCACTGCTCATTACAAGATGAGAAAGGATCTAATGAAATACTGTGGTTTATATGTGAAAAAATGGCACACAATAAATTGGTGGAAAAAAAGATCGTTTTTGAAAAATTTTTGTTTTAGAATGTTCGAAAATTACTATGTAGTGAAAAATAGACCAAAGGGAGAGTTTTTCCTGAAGAAAATGGGGGAAAATGATATCGTTTTATCTCTCATCTGATTTTCTAATAATGTAGAAAGTTTAAAATAATCGTCGAAAGTTCTTATAAGATATGGGTAAAAAGCGAATGTAGAGGAGGTGGAAATGCAAATGGAAGGAGGATTAAAAAAATAGTAGGAATAAAAAAATAAAGATCTATGACAGTATAAAATACATGTTTAAAAAAAGTGAACCAATAGTTCTTAAAAAAATTATAATTTTTTTAAAAAAACATTCGGTTTTTACTTTATATTTTTAAACAAATTTTTAGAAAAAAATGGTCAAAAACCATATGATTTTTGACAGAAGTTGTCACACATAGAATTATATCATGATATTTATGCTAGAATTAGTTTGAGGTTTAAATACTTAAATTTCAAAATGAAAAGGAGTTTTATGGACATGAAGGATATATTCAATCGACGCCAAAGGTTTTCCCTTCGGAAATATTCTGTTGGCGTTTGTTCCGTATTGTTGGGAACGGCCTTGTTTGCAGCTGGTACTCAGACGGTTTTGGCTGATGAAGTTGAAAATCCTGCTGACTCGTCTTCAGATGTAATTTCTAGTGAAGCGACATCGGACAAAGAGATTGCTCTTTCAAAACCGGTCACAGGGGAATCGTCTGCACCAACTTCGTACAATGTTGCAGCAGTTGTGCAACCTTCTGTAGCTACTGATTCGCAACATGAGGGTGATAAAGAAGCAGGGAAGGAAGCTACAGCTGAGCCAACTGAAACTGTATCTCGTGAAGCTACAGGTACAAGTGGTTTCGTAATAGTGGTGAAGTAACTTCACGTGTGGTTTCAAACTGGAATGGTTTTGTTTCTGCATTGAATGATAATTCTATTCAGAATATCACCATTTCAGGAAACGTCGTAGCGACTGGAGACAATGGTAATACTGATAATGGTCGTGTGAATTCGGTTGACCGTACAGTTGCGATCAACTCACAAGGTCGTAATGTAGTTATCCAAGGTCGAAATGATCAAGCAAGCTTGGATCTACTATCAAATAGCTTGAAGTTTACAGGTTCAAGTGCATGGAATTTGGTCTTCAAGAATCTTCAACTTGCTACAGGTAACTCAAAAGGTGCTGTTGATCTTTCTTCAACAACAGGTGCCAATACCGTTACATTTGAAAATGTAAAAAGTCAAGGTTCTTCCCTTTATGGTGGTGGCGGGAATACCGACGTCATTGTAAAAGGGGAAACAAGTTCGACTGTTAGTGATAGCTACCGTTCTGCAAACGGTCAGACTCAGTATGTGCAACGGAATGTTGGATCTGCTGGGCACTCAGTATTGCGACGTGAAGCAAATATTCACGATGCTAAATCTGTCACAGTTGCTGACGGAGCGAGTTTGACCTTGAATCGTTCTTCACAAGGGGACGGTATCAACCTTGCAGGTGGTTCAACTGTTCGTGTGAATGATGGAGCAAGCCTCACTATTAACATGAATACGAACAATGGAACGGAAAGTGCTCGTTACCATAATGCTGGTATCTTCATGGAACATGGAGGAACGGTCGTAACTGGTAAAGATTCGAAACTTACTCTAAATACAAGCATTGGTCAGGCTATCTCACTTGGAATGGGACGTCCAGCAGATGGGTTAACCCACCTAGACCGTTGGGGAGGCTACGGAACAGGAAATGCCTTCCGTCGAAATGGAAAGAGTAGCCTTACCATTGGAGAACATGCAAGCTTCAATTTCACTGGTCGTGATGGATTGGTTTTTGGAAATAACGCAACCTTCACAACTGGAGAGAACTCACGCGTTCGTTTTGAAAACAAGGGACGTGGAACAGCTATTGATTTTGGAGACAACTCACGTGTTGTATTTGGTAAGAAATCAACGAATACCTTCCACTCTGTAGGAAAAGGTCCTAAGAGTGGTGGAGGACCTTCAGGAAGTTACAATGCCTACAACTATATTGGTTTGAATGAAAATGGCTCTATTTTAGTAGATGATTATGCAACTTTCCGTGTTCAAATGGATAATCGTGGAGCCAATCCTTGGGATGATGTCATCAACTTGGATTCAAAACATGGTCGGAAAGATCAGCCGTTATTCCAAGCAAATAAAGGTTCAATTGTTGACGTTCGCGATGATAATACGGACTATTATGCAGAGCTCATTTCGGTGCCACTTGGTGCAAGTACGAATGTAGTCTTCCAATTCAATAATCCACTCTATGTTTCCTTTATGCGTTACACAAATTCTGAAGGACGCTCGGCTGGAGAAATTACAGGTAAGCTTCCATTTGGAATTGCCCAAGGAAACAATCCAGAACAAATTGGTCATGGTAATATTCTTTATATTTCCAATGGTTCAAGAGAATCTGGTAACCATATTGAATTCAATGGACCAACTGGTACTCGTGTAAACCGTGGTGCTGGTACTTATACAGTATACTCACTGAACCGTGATGGTCGAGATGTTGTGAGCAAACAGGATGAGTTCAGTTTGGACAGATATCCAAGGTGGGGCAATGAGTATTGCCGGCTTTAAACCTGGTGGAAAACCAGAAATCAATCCTAGCTCATCCACCTCTGTTCAAACAGGTTCTTCTTCAGGTGGGGTTCTTGCAACGGATAAGACATATGGAATTGATCCAGTCACAGCAAACCGCCAAAATATCTGGGTATCAAATGGAACAAGTATTAATCCACATGCAACCCATACAAATACGATTCGTTACGTTTACGAAGATGGTTCGCCTGTTTTAGATGCAAATGGAAAACCAAAAGTTGTTGTTCAAACATCGGATTGGAAACGTCTATTGGAAGTGGCAATTGATCAAGATCAATTCAAGAAGGTGCTGAAGAGTTCCAGCGTAGCGAATGGAGATGAATTCTTAGCTGCCTACGGTAAGACAGAATATATCGTCCGTGATATTGATGGGGATGGCATTGGAGACACTGGCTGGCAACTTGCGGGTACTACAAATAGTAAAGCAACCTATGATACTGTTGTCTCGCCTGAAGTTGAAGGCTATAAAGCTGAAATTCTATCTACGAACGTACCAGGTTTGGCAGTGGGAACGAAAGCTAGCCGTGTAACGGTGACATTTAATCCTGCAAATATTAAAGATGATGTTGTTGTGACTCAAGGTGGTCGTCGCACAGTCTCAGAAACATATTGGCGGAACATTGTAGACAATGTCCAATTGACGAATTATGAGACAGTTGTCGTTTATAAGCAAGATAAGCAAAAAGCAAGTGTTAAATATGTTAACGTCACTTCAAATATCGAACTTGCAAAAGATGAGATGGAAGGCCGTGGTGGAGCTCTGATTGAGTACAGTACTGCTGATAGAATTACTGCTTATAAGAAAGCAGGTTATCGACTGCTTGAAGATGGCTTTACGAATGCTGCGGACAAGCATTATGATACAAATGTGTCTGTTGACCAAGAATTTGTCGTTACTCTTGAAGAACGGATTGAACCGGTAACACCACAAGATCCGAAACCAGTTCCAGGTATTCCAGTAACTCCAGAGGATCCAGCTAGTTGGCCAAAAGAAGTCAAGGATATGAAGGAGCTGGAACGTACAGCAACGCAAACAATCCGCTTCAGAGAAGAAGAGAGTGGAAAAGAAGTCTTTAAGACGATTATTCGCAAGGTGACATTCGAAAGAACAGCTTATGTCAACTTAGTGACAGGACATATCGATTACTCTAATTGGCGTATTGGTAAAGTTGTGAATGAGGAGGGGCCGGTTCAACCTGTTGGGAACTCTTCGTCTGAAGTATCTCGCCCTCATGCGGTTGCACCTAAACCAAGTGTAAGAAGTTTGAAAGCTAATGCTCATTCTGTAGCACCTTCAAGCGCACCTACCGCTTCAAAACTAGAAGTTTCAGAGGTTGTAGCTACTCCAGCGCCTGAAAAAAAGCAAGTGTTAGTCCGAAGGTTGTTTCACCGACTCCGACTACAGTTGTGAAGCCGACAGAGACAAAAAGCTGTTGAGAGTCCAGCACCACTTGTACCAAGTGAATCACCAGCTGTTGAAAAAAACGGACAGTGGTTGGTCCGTCTCGTAAGGCACCTGTTACTGCGAACAAGCATGTTTATGTTGCGAAACCAGTGTTGACACGTGGCAGAAGCTCGCGTCGTCCACCAAAAGTTTAGGAAACATCAAGGAGGATTGGTTGTGCAGTTTTAAAAAGCTAGCACAGCCAATACTCAATTTGAAAAAAGGAGAAAAAAATGAATTTTTGATAGGAAACAACGATTTTTCAATTCGGAAATACTCTATAGGTGTTGCTTCTGTTTTGATTGGATCAGTTTTAGCAGGGACAACTATTGCTTCAGCAGATACAGAAGTGAAAATTGATGATGCCTCAAAAGCACCTGTGACTTCGACTCAAGAAGCACCAAAGGTGTCGGCAGTTTCTGCTCAAGAAGCATCTACGCAAGAAGCACCTACTTATTCTGCTAATGCGGCTTTGGTATCTACTGAAAAAGCGGAAGCACCAAAGGTAGAAGCAAAAACAGAAACACCTGCTAAAGAACAAGCTTCTCAGGCAGAAGTGAAAGAAAATGCCAAGGATAGCAAGAACGAAGCGAAAACGGAAGAAACAGTATCAGAAGTAAAAGCACCTGAAACTGAAGTGAAATCTGAAGAATCAGAAGTGAAGGAAGCTGAGAAAAAAGCAGATTCTACCGATAAAAAATCAGAAGATAAACCAGTTGATCTTAAGAAAGAGCAATTGGATGTAGATAAAAAAGTTCCTGGTCTTGATCTTAAGAATGCTACAGAAAATCCTGACGGCGGTTTTAATATTGCATTTTCAAAAGAAGCTCAAGAACAATATCGTTCTTCATTGGAAGCGTACATTGCAAGACGTCGTAACTACAATAGACGTAGTAGCTTCCGTGAAGCGGGGGCTGGAACGTCAGAAAATCCAGATTATGAGTTTAAGAAGGTCATGACACCAATCCTTCCTGGATTTTATGCAGATAAAGCCAGTATTGAGGCCCTAGTAGTCGATCCAGATCATTTGGAAGATTTCAACTTCGCAGTATGGTACAAGAAACTCGGATCAGTTGTATTGGTTGATGAGCAAGGAAACTATATCACCCCGACGGGAGAAATTGCTACAAACCAGGCTGATGCAGCACACAAACAATATGAGAATGATCCATCAGATCCAACTCGTGCCTGGTTTACAAAAGTTCCTACTGCCCCAACTGGCTGGGAAGTGAAACCGGGTCAAAATGTGTATGGTTATGATGCGGCGCGCCAAACGGTGAATCCAAACCAAAAAGATGACTTAGATGCGATCGGTAGAGATACAAAAATTGTCATTGTAAAACAAGCTCAAAGCGATCATCAAATATGTGAACGAAAATGGCAATGTAGAATTGAGCCGTGATGAAGTAGTCGGTAAATCCGGTGAAGCGATTGATTATAGCACAAATGAAAAAGTGAGCTCCTATCGTCGTCGTGGTTTTGAATTAGTAAGCGATGGTTTCTATGATGCAGCTAATAAGAACTTCGACTTCGATGCATCAGTGGATCAAGAATTTACTGTCGTTCTTCGTGAACGTATCGAACCAATCGATCCAGACAAACCAACTCCAACTCCAGATCAGCCGGTCGATCCAAAAGATCCAGATACACCAAAATGGCCAGATCCAGTCAAAGACGTTGTTAACAAAGATGATGTCACTCGTACTGTGAAATATGTCTACGAAGATGGCTCAAAAGCGAAAGAAGATGTGTCAGAAACACTTCACTTCAAACGCTTCGCTTATGTCAACTTGGTAACAGGCCACATTGATTACCGTCCTTGGACAACAACAGATGACACCTTCGATGCTGTTACATCACCAGTGATTAAAGGTTACACAGCAGATAAATTGGTTGTGCCAGCTGTGTCAGGTGTACAAGCTGGAGCTGCAGATACTGTAGAAGTTGTCACCTACGTTAAAGATGCACAAAAAGCGATCATCAAGTATGTTAATGAAAAAGGCAATGTTGAGTTGAGTCGTGATGCAGTTGCTGGTAAATCCGGTGAAGCAATTGACTACAGCACAGCAGCTAAGATTTCATCATACAAACGTCAAGGTTACGAATTGGTGAATGATGGTTTCACAAATTCTGTCAATAAGAACTTTGACTTTGATGCATCAGTGGATCAAGAATTTGTCGTAACGCTTCGTGAACGTATCGAACCAATCGATCCAGATAAACCAACCCCAACCCCAGACAAACCAGTTGATCCAAATGATCCAGATACACCAAAATGGCCAGATCCAGTCAAGGATATTGTCAATAAAGAAACTGTAACTCGGACAATCCATTATGTTTATGAAGATGGTTCAAAAGCGAAGGACGATGTTACTGAAACACTTTACTTTAAACGTTTCGCTTATGTTAACTTGGTAACAGGTCATGTAGAATATCGTCAATGGACTTCAAATGATCGAACATTTGACTCTGTACTTACACCAACTATCAAAGGATATACGGCTGATAAAAATATGATCCCTGCCGTAACAGGGGTTGAACCTACAGCGCCTGATATTGAAGAAACTGTAACCTACGTTAAAGATGCACAAAAAGCGATCATCAAGTATGTCAATGAAAAAAAGGCAATGTTGAGTTGAGTCGTGATGAAGTTCTTGGTAAATCAGGTGATGCTATCAACTACAGCACAGCAACTAAGATTTCATCATACAAACGTCAAGGTTACGAATTGGTAAGTGATGGCTTCACAAGTGCTTCAAACAAGAACTTTGACTTTGATACAGCATTTGACCAAGAATTCACCGTGGTTCTTCGTGAACGTATCGAACCAATCGATCCAGACAAACCAACTCCAACCCCAGACAAACCAGTTGATCCAAACGATCCAGATACACCAAAATGGCCAGATCCAGTCAAAGATGTTGTTAACAAAGATGATGTCACTCGTACTGTGAAATATGTCTACGAAGATGGCTCAAAAGCGAAAGAAGATGTGTCAGAAACACTTCACTTCAAACGCTTCGCTTATGTCAACTTGGTAACAGGTCACATTGATTACCGTCCTTTGGACAACAACAGATGACACCTTTGATGCCGTTACATCACCAGTGATCCCAGGTTACACCGCAGATAAATTGGTTGTGCCAGCTGTGTCAGGTGTACAAGCCGGAGCTGCAGATACTGTAGAAGTTGTCACCTATGTCAAAGATGCACAAAAAGCGATCATCAAGTATGTCAATGAAAAAGGCAATGTAGAGTTGAGTCGTGATGCAGTTGCTGGTAAATCCGGTGAAGCAATTGACTACAGCACAGCAGCTAAGATTTCATCATACAAACGTCAAGGTTATGAATTGGTAAGCGATGGCTTCACAAGTGCTTCAAGCAAGAACTTCGACTTCGATGCATCAGTGGATCAAGAATTCACCGTTGTTCTTCGTGAACGTATCGAACCAATCGATCCAGACAAACCAACTCCAACTCCAGACAAACCAGTTGATCCAAACGATCCAGATACACCAAAATGGCCAGATCCAGTCAAAGATGTTGTTAACAAAGATGATGTCACTCGTACTGTGAAATATGTCTACGAAGATGGCTCAAAAGCGAAAGAAGATGTGTCAGAAACACTTCACTTCAAACGCTTCGCTTATGTCAACTTGGTAACAGGTCACATTGATTACCGTCCTTGGACAACAACAGATGACACCTTTGATGCCGTTACATCACCAGTGATTAAAGGTTACACAGCAGATAAATTGGTTGTGCCAGCTGTATCAGGTGTACAAGCCGGAGCTGCAGATACTGTAGAAGTTGTCACCTATGTCAAAGATGCACAAAAAGCGATCATCAAGTATGTCAATGAAAAAGGCAATGTAGAGTTGAGTCGTGATGCAGTTGCTGGTAAATCCGGTGAAGCAATTGACTACAGCACAGCAGCTAAGATTTCATCATACAAACGTCAAGGTTATGAATTGGTAAGCGATGGCTTCACAAGTGCTTCAAGCAAGAACTTCGACTTCGATGCATCAGTGGATCAAGAATTTACCGTGGTTCTTCGTGAACGTATCGAACCAATCGATCCAGACAAACCAACTCCAACCCCAGACAAACCAGTTGATCCAAAAGATCCAGATACACCAAAATGGCCAGATCCAGTTAAAGACATTGTTAACAAAGATGATGTCACTCGTACTGTGAAATATGTCTACGAAGATGGTTCAAAAGCGAAAGAAGATGTGTCAGAAACACTTCACTTCAAACGCTTTGCTTATGTCAATTTGGTAACAGGCCACATTGATTACCGTCCTTGGACAACAACAGATGACACCTTTGATGCCGTTACATCACCAGTGATTAAAGGTTACACAGCAGATAAATTGGTTGTACCAGCTGTATCAGGTGTACAAGCCGGAGCTGCAGATACTGTAGAAGTTGTAACCTACGTTAAAGATGCACAAAAAGCGATCATCAAGTATGTCAATGAAAAAGGCAATGTAGAGGTGGCTCGCGATACTGTTAATGGTAAATCAGGTGAAGCGATTGCTTACACCACTACTAATAAGATTAACGAACTCCATCGTAAAGGTTACGAATTGGTAAGTGATGGTTTCACAAGTGCTTCAAACAAGAACTTCGACTTTGATGCATCAGTGGATCAAGAATTCACGGTAGTTGTACGTGAACGTGTGGTACCAGTGGGGCCAGAGGATCCAGACCCAACTCCTGATACTCCTTACGATCCAACAGATCCAAATACACCAAATTGGCCGAAGAACGTCGATAAGATCCAAAATCGTCGGGCTATTGGAACACGTACAGTAACTTACTATGTGGAAGGAAATGATGGTGTAAAAGTACCGAAACCAGTCCGTGAACGAGTGGTCTTCGAGCGGATTGTCCTTGTCAACTTGGTAACAGGAGAAATGTCTGCACAACGTTGGAAGTTTGTTAGTGCAACTCCAATTTCAGATAATGAGCCAAATGCCTCACGAGCACGCTCACGTCGTTCCTTGGCAGACGCTCCTGTATCTCATACAGAAGTAGCAAGTTTGGCAAGAGCTACAGTGCGGACACGCTCGCGTCGCTCCTTGGTAGACGCTCCTGTATCTCATACAGAGGTAGCAAGTTTGGAAAGTGTAGCACCGCGGACACGTTCACGTCGTGCCTTAGCAGATGTACCTGAAACTAGTTCCGGTGATACTTACGAGTATAAACCAGTACCTACAAAAGTTCTCCCTGGATATTACGCAGATAAAGAAAGTATCCCATCATCAGTTACAGATGGAGACCATGTTGGTGACTTGCATTACGGTGTTCATTATAACAAACTGGGTCATATTCAATTAGTAGATCGAAATGGGAAAGTACTGTCAGAAGTTATCTATAGTAATGATCCATCTAATCCGACAAGAGCTGCTGCGACTGAACTTCCTGCAATCCCAGCTGGTTACAAGATCAAAGAAGGCCAAACAGTCTATGGGTACGATGCAACTGCAGGAACTGTAGATCCAAATAATCCAACAGATCCAGATGCGATTGGTCGCAACACCACCATTCTTTTGGAACTTCAAGCTGTCCCTCGTCAAGAAACCAAAGTAGTTAATGAAACTATTCACTATAAAGATGCTATTACGGGAGAAACTCTGGCTCCAGATCATACAGACCAAGTAACTTTCCGTCGTGTGGTGATGGTAAATCCAGCAACCAATGAAGTCCTTAGTGCTACTTCTTGGGTTGCAGATAATGGAGACACAACTTTTGATGCAGTAACATCTCCTGTTATTGAAGGTTATGAAGCAAGTCCACTGGTGGTGGATGCCATCACTGGTTTAACAGCTGAAAGCAAAGATTTTGTGACAACTGTCTTGTATAGAAAGAAAGCTGTCCCAACTCCTCAACCAGATCCAGTGAAACCAGATCCAGTGAAACCAGATCCAGTGAAACCAGATCCGGTTAAACCAGAACCAGTGAAGCCAGAACCAACAAAACCAGCAACACCTGATGCTCCAAAAGCACCAGCTTTACCAGAAACAGGTGTGACTGATGCAAGCACAGTAACTCTGTTAGGTGCTGCACTTGGTTTAGTAGGTTTAGCAGGTCTTGCAAAACGCAAAAGAGATGAAAATGAATAATTGATTGCCCAACCAAATTTCGGTTGAAGGGTATTATGCAATTATTAAGGAGAGAGTGGGACAGAAATCGGTAATTCGTTAGAATTCGATTTCGTTGTCCCACCTCCGCACAGTTGAGTAGGGCTGTAAAAGCTGATGAAATCAGCGTAGTAGAGCCCACTCAACCACTGCGTCTTGCTCGACAAACCAAAAAAACAATTGAGAGGCTAGGACTTTTGTCCCAGCCTCTTATTTTTGACCTTTTTCTACAGCAAAATAGGGTCCGTAATTTATATGGTAGTTTTATCCACTACAGAAATTATAGAGCCAATTTTTTTATAAGTACAAATAATTAGACATATGTAGTGATATTTGTTAAAATAAGTGGAATATAAAAAAAAGGAGATTGTTTGATGTATTTTAATCGAAAGAATGCACAACAAAAAAACTGGCGGATGATCAAAAAAGGGAAGCATTTCTTGTTTGGTTGTTCGCTTGTCTTTGCGATTGGGGCTACTTTAGCTGCTCCAACAGTTAAAGCTGATAGTGTTGAAGATAAGGCTGAAGCTACAGTACCTACTTCATCGGAAGCCACTGGGAATTCAACTACCTATGTGGCTCCGGCAGTGACTACATCAACTGAAACGAGTACAGCTACTTCAGCAACGACAGCTTCAACAGGAGCTGAGACAGTACCGTCATTACCTTTAGTTGATAAAACTAAATTAGAGGTTGTTTTGGCACAAGCAAAAGCTAAAAACTTGGATGGTCAAGAAGCTTCAGTTAAAGCTGAAGTAGCAGCAACAATTGCAGAAGCAGAAGCATTAGTTGCTAACGGAACTGCAAGCCAAGCAGAAGTTAATCAAAGTGTTGAACGTTTGACACAAGCTATAGCAAGTGTTAAAGAAGTTGCTACAGTGACTACTGAGGAGGCGTCTGGAGTAACTACAGAAGCAACAACTACTACTAGAGTAAGAAATAGGCGATCACTTTCTGAGGGCACATCACGTGCAGTGGATGAAACAAGACTTGATCGTGTTACAGTAACGAAAGATAACTTTGATAGTTTCTTTAAAGAAGGTGGTACGGCAAATTATGATGAAACGTCTGGTACGATTAAATTAACAGATGATGTATCTGGTCAAGTTGGTAGTGCTTACCTTCGTTTCAAAATCGATCCTAAGGAAGACTTTACCTTTACTGGTAAGGTAGACATTGGTGATAAATATGAAGGACATAAAGTAAATGGTCGAGATGGTGGAGATGGAGTCGGTTTCGTTTTCCATACAGGGAATGTAGATACTATTGGTCAATCTGGTGCTTCCATCGGTATGGGTACTATTAAAAACGCCTTCGGTTTCAAACTTGACTCATGGCATAATACAACTACTCCAAATGCTAGCCACAATGCGCCAGCTGACCCTAAATATGGTGGTAATGCATGGAGAAGTAATGCTTTTGGTGCCTTCTACTCATCAAATGCTGCAGGAAGAGTAACGACTGTAGGTGATGCGAAAGCATTAAATCCAAATCCAAATGGTCAATGGGTAGACTTTAAAATCGAATATAAAGGTCAAACAAAAGAGTTTATTGTAACTTACGGTTCTGAAAAATGGTCAACTAATTTGAAGACTGCAAATGCTTCAACCATTGCACCAAATGCTAAGACTGCTCTTAACAACTCAAATGCAACTTATGCTTTGTCATTCTTAGGAAGTACAGGTTCTGGTACCAACTTGCAACGTGTACAAATTGAAAAATTTGAGTTTACTGCACCACAAATTGTACAAGTAGCCTTTTATGATGAAGCGGGTAATGAGCTCGCAGCAAGTAGTGCGATCCCAGGAGATAGAGATCAAGTTGTTAATTTGAGTAATATCGAAGCAGTACAAAAAGCTATTACGAAAATAAAAGCAAAAGGATATACGCTTAAGGAAGTTAATTCTGATAAAGCAGAAACATATAACTCGGGAGCCAATACTGTAACACTTAGAAGTGGTGGACAGTTACTGAAGTATGTATTTAAAGAAGCTGATTCTAAAGGTGTTAAAGCTCCAACGACTAAGACACCAGTTCAAGATACAACAGCCTTAACTCAACCAGAAAAAGATGCCGTTAAAGCCGCAGTAGAAGCAGCGAACCCAGGAGCACAAGCGGAAGTATCAGCGAATGGTGACACAACCGTAACGTTCCCAGATGGTACAACAGCAACTCTTACAGGTGCTCAAACAGTTAAAGAAGCTGATTCTAAAGGTGTTAAAGCTCCAACGACTAAGACACCAGTTCAAGATACAACAGCCTTAACTCAACCAGAAAAAGATGCCGTTAAAGCCGCAGTAGAAGCAGCGAACCCAGGAGCACAAGCGGAAGTATCAGCGAATGGTGACACAACCGTAACGTTCCCAGATGGTACAACAGCAACTCTTACAGGTGCTCAAACAGTTAAAGAAGCTGATTCTAAAGGTGTTAAAGCTCCAACGACTAAGACACCAGTTCAAGATACAACAGCCTTAACTCAACCAGAAAAAGATGCCGTTAAAGCCGCAGTAGAAGCAGCGAACCCAGGAGCACAAGCGGAAGTATCAGCGAATGGTGACACAACCGTAACGTTCCCAGATGGTACAACAGCAACTCTTACAGGTGCTCAAACAGTTAAAGAAGCTGATTCTAAAGGTGTTAAAGCTCCAACGACTAAGACACCAGTTCAAGATACAACAGCCTTAACTCAACCAGAAAAAAAGATGCCGTTAAAGCCGCAGTAGAAGCAGCGAACCCAGGAGCACAAGCGGAAGTATCAGCGAATGGTGACACAACCGTAACGTTCCCAGATGGTACAACAGCAACTCTTACAGGTGCTCAAACAGTTAAAGAAGCTGATTCTAAAGGTGTTAAAAGCTCCAACGACTAAGACACCAGTTCAAGATACAACAGCCTTAACTCAACCAGAAAAAAAGATGCCGTTAAAGCCGCAGTAGAAGCAGCGAACCCAGGAGCACAAGCGGAAGTATCAGCGAATGGTGACACAACCGTAACGTTCCCAGATGGTACAACAGCAACTCTTACAGGTGCTCAAACAGTTAAAGAAGCTGATTCTAAAGGTGTTAAAAGCTCCAACGACTAAGACACCAGTTCAAGATACAACAGCCTTAACTCAACCAGAAAAAGATGCCGTTAAAGCCGCAGTAGAAAGCAGCGAACCCAGGAGCACAAGCGGAAGTATCAGCGAATGGTGACACAACCGTAACGTTCCCAGATGGTACAACAGCAACTCTTACAGGTGCTCAAACAGTTAAAGAAGCTGATTCTAAAGGTGTTAAAGCTCCAACGACTAAGACACCAGTTCAAGATACAACAGCCTTAACTCAACCAGAAAAAGATGCCGTTAAAGCCGCAGTAGAAGCAGCGAACCCAGGAGCACAAGCGGAAGTATCAGCGAATGGTGACACAACCGTAACGTTCCCAGATGGTACAACAGCAACTCTTACAGGTGCTCAAACAGTTAAAGAAGCTGATTCTAAAAGGTGTTAAAAGCTCCAACGACTAAGACACCAGTTCAAGATACAACAGCCTTAACTCAACCAGAAAAAAAGATGCCGTTAAAGCCGCAGTAGAAGCAGCGAACCCAGGAGCACAAGCGGAAGTATCAGCGAATGGTGACACAACCGTAACGTTCCCAGATGGTACAACAGCAACTCTTACAGGTGCTCAAACAGTTAAAGAAGCTGATTCTAAAAGGTGTTAAAAGCTCCAACGACTAAGACACCAGTTCAAGATACAACAGCCTTAACTCAACCAGAAAAAGATGCCGTTAAAGCCGCAGTAGAAGCAGCGAACCCAGGAGCACAAGCGGAAGTATCAGCGAATGGTGACACAACCGTAACGTTCCCAGATGGTACAACAGCAACTCTTACAGGTGCTCAAACAGTTAAAGAAGCTGATTCTAAAGGTGTTAAAGCTCCAACGACTAAGACACCAGTTCAAGATACAACAGCCTTAACTCAACCAGAAAAAAAGATGCCGTTAAAGCCGCAGTAGAAGCAGCGAACCCAGGAGCACAAGCGGAAGTATCAGCGAATGGTGACACAACCGTAACGTTCCCAGATGGTACAACAGCAACTCTTACAGGTGCTCAAACAGTTAAAAGAAGCTGATTCTAAAGGTGTTAAAGCTCCAACGACTAAGACACCAGTTCAAGATACAACAGCCTTAACTCAACCAGAAAAAAAGATGCCGTTAAAGCCGCAGTAGAAGCAGCGAACCCAGGAGCACAAGCGGAAGTATCAGCGAATGGTGACACAACCGTAACGTTCCCAGATGGTACAACAGCAACTCTTACAGGTGCTCAAACAGTTAAAGAAGCTGATTCTAAAGGTGTTAAAAGCTCCAACGACTAAGACACCAGTTCAAGATACAACAGCCTTAACTCAACCAGAAAAAGATGCCGTTAAAGCCGCAGTAGAAGCAGCGAACCCAGGAGCACAAGCGGAAGTATCAGCGAATGGTGACACAACCGTAACGTTCCCAGATGGTACAACAGCAACTCTTACAGGTGCTCAAACAGTTAAAGAAGCTGATTCTAAAGGTGTTAAAGCTCCAACGACTAAGACACCAGTTCAAGATACAACAGCCTTAACTCAACCAGAAAAAGATGCCGTTAAAGCCGCAGTAGAAGCAGCGAACCCAGGAGCACAAGCGGAAGTATCAGCGAATGGTGACACAACCGTAACGTTCCCAGATGGTACAACAGCAACTCTTACAGGTGCTCAAACAGTTAAAGAAGCTGATTCTAAAGGTGTTAAAGCTCCAACGACTAAGACACCAGTTCAAGATACAACAGCCTTAACTCAACCAGAAAAAGATGCCGTTAAAGCCGCAGTAGAAGCAGCGAACCCAGGAGCACAAGCGGAAGTATCAGCGAATGGTGACACAACCGTAACGTTCCCAGATGGTACAACAGCAACTCTTACAGGTGCTCAGACGGTCTATTCTTCAGAAAAAGGTGAATTACCAGATTCATTTGATTTGCCGAAATTAATCATTACTAAATGGGTTGATGAAGATGGTAATGAATTAAAACCAGCAGATGCAAAAGCTCCATCTGAATTAGGTGAATCTAATGAAGCATTTGAACATGGTGAGATTGATGGTTATGTATTTGTTAGAACTCTAACTGATGAAACTGAAGGTACTGTAACTCATATCTTTAGAAAACTTCAAGATACAACAGCGCCTACAGCACCAGTTGTGAACCCAGTTAAGGCAGGTGATACTGCAGTAACAGGTACAGCTGAAGCGGGATCAACTGTGGAAGTCACTCTTCCAGATGGTTCTAAAGTTTCAGCTAAAGCTGACCAAGATGGTAACTTCAGCGTTCCAGTCAGTGGCTTGAAGGAAGGCACCACAGTATCTGTAACAGCGACAGATGATGCAGGTAATACATCTACTCCAACTACAGCAACCGTAGCGAAAGCAGATGATAAGACAATTCCAACAGCGCCAGTTGTGAACCCAGTTAAGGCAGGTGGTACTACATTAGCTGATAAATCTGAACTAGATTTAATCAAGGTTCAACCTGTTCGCCAAAGACGAGTGGCAACTATTTCTTCTAAGAAATCTGAATCTGGAGAACTTCCAAATACAGGTGAAGAACAATCAACGGCTGTTGCATTGTTAGGGGCTGTACTTGGTATGTTTGGATTTGCAGGTCTTGCAAAACGCAAAAAAGATGAAAATGAATAATTGATCGCCCAATCGAATTTAGGTTGAAGGGTACTGTGCAATTATTAAGGAGGCTCTGTCCCAAAGGACAGAGTCTCTTTTTAGATGGCAAACATAAAAATCGCATGATAAGCAGGGTTCTGTCTCAGGGGCGCGCCATTATCTACAGGCAGAGTAAAAGGATGACCCCAAAAATTGGAATTAAACTTTTTTCGACTGTCTTGCGAATAATATAAGTGAGACCACAGTATTTTTTGCTTACAGATGTAGTATAATAGGAGGCGAGATATTTTAAGTTTTCTAGTGGAAAGAAAGGAAATGAAGATGACAAAAATTCGTGGATTTGAACTTGTATCAACTTATACCAATCAGGACTTACTGCCAAAACGGGAGACAGCACACGCAGCTGGCTACGACTTAAAAGTGGCAGAACTCACAGTGATTGCACCAGGAGAAATCGTCCTCGTTCCAACTGGGGTCAAGGCCTATATGCAAGCGGGTGAGGTGCTTTATCTCTATGACCGCTCGTCTAATCCTCGCAAGAAGGGATTGGTCTTGATCAACTCTGTTGGGGTTATCGATGGAGACTACTACGGCAATCCAGGAAATGAAGGCCATATCTTTGCTCAGATGAAAAACATTACGGACCAAGAAGTGATTCTCGAAGTTGGGGAACGTGTGGTTCAGGCTGTCTTTGCTCCTTTCTTGATTGCAGATGGAGATGAAGCAGATGGCGTGCGAACTGGTGGATTTGGGTCAACAGGGCACTAAGATGAAGATTATCTTTGTCCGTCATGGGGAGCCAGATTATAGTATGCTTGATAAACTTGGAAATCCGCAACTCTATAGTGGTTTTGGTCGTGATTTAGCACCATTGACAGGAAAAGGTCGCGGTCTGGCAAAAGAAGTTGCTAAAACTGCATGTTTTGGAAAGGCAGAGATTATTATTTCATCGTCTGTGACGAGGGCTTTAGAAACAGCACATTATATAGCAGTTGAAACAGGATTGGACTTATTTGTGGAGCCGTTTTTTCATGAGTGGCGTCCAGACTTAGATGGCACTAACTATGATTTAACTAGTGTATTGGTAGCTCATGAATATTATCTAAAACATCAAGGAGGTTTATCTGAAGATTCTCCTTATCGCTATGAAACTGATATAGAGATGCGTCATCGTTTTTTAAGAGCTTTGGGAAAATATAAAAATTATAAAACTATTATCATTGTAACTCACGGAATGCTCATGCGCCAGTTTGTGCCAAATGAGAAGATTGATTTTTGTCAAGTGATTGAGTGTGAGATAGAGATTTAGAAAGAGGTTTATCATCGCTAAGAAAAAAACGACATTTATTTGTCAAAATTGTGCCTATAATTCACCCAAATACCTAGGGCGCTGTCCTAACTGTGGTTCTTGGTCTTCTTTTGTCGAGGAGGTCGAGGTTGCAGAGGTCAAGAATGCTCGGGTATCCTTGACGGGTGAAAAGACCAAACCCATGAAATTGGCGGATGTGACCTCCATCAATGTCCATCGGACCAAGACCGAGATGGAAGAATTTAACCGCGTCCTTGGAGGCGGGGTTGTGCCAGGAAGTCTGGTCCTCATCGGGGGAGATCCAGGGATTGGGAAATCGACCCTCCTTCTCCAAGTGTCGACCCAGTTGTCTCAAGTGGGAACGGTTCTCTATGTTAGTGGAGAGGAGTCGGCCCAGCAGATTAAACTCCGAGCAGAGCGCTTGGGGGATATCGACAGTGAGTTTTATCTTTATGCTGAGACCAATATGCAGAGCGTGCGAGCAGAAGTAGAGCGCATCCAGCCAGATTTCCTCATTATTGACTCAATCCAGACCATCATGTCTCCTGAAATTTCAGGGGTGCAGGGGTCAGTCTCTCAGGTGCGAGAGGTAACAGCTGAGCTCATGCAGCTGGCCAAGACCAATAACATCGCCATCTTTATCGTTGGCCATGTGACCAAGGAAGGAACCTTGGCAGGGCCTCGGATGCTGGAGCATATGGTGGATACGGTGCTCTACTTTGAAGGCGAACGCCACCACACCTTCCGAATCCTGAGAGCCGTCAAAAACCGCTTTGGCTCCACCAATGAGATCGGAATCTTTGAGATGCAATCAGGTGGCCTGGTCGAGGTCCTCAATCCTAGTCAGGTCTTTCTAGAAGAGCGTTTAGATGGCGCGACGGGTTCATCTATCGTGGTCACCATGGAAGGGACGCGTCCGATTTAGCAGAAGTGCAAGCCTTGGTGACACCGACCATGTTTGGGAATGCCAAGCGGACGACAACGGGGCTTGATTTCAATCGGGCCAGTCTCATCATGGCAGTGCTAGAAAAACGAGCGGGTTTGCTCCTTCAAAATCAGGATGCCTACCTCAAGTCAGCTGGTGGTGTCAAGTTGGATGAGCCAGCTATCGACCTAGCCGTAGCCGTAGCCATTGCTTCCAGCTACAAGGACAAGCCAACCAACCCGCAAGAGTGTTTCGTTGGAGAGTTGGGCTTGACTGGAGAAGTCCGCCGAGTCAATCGGATCGAGCAACGGATCAATGAAGCTGCTAAACTTGGTTTTACCAAGATTTATGTTCCGAAAAATTCTCTGACAGGGATCACCCCGCCAGCTGGGATTCAGGTAATTGGGGTGACGACCATTGGTGAAGTCTTGAAGAAGGTTTTTGGCTAGACAGATTAGAATCAGCTGACAAGCTAACGGAAAGATGGTAAGATAGGGTATAAATAATTTGGAATTCAAAATATTTTGTTTTCCAGAAAGGAAGTGGCCATGTCCTACTTTGAGAATTTTTTAAAAGCTAATCAAGCTTATGTTGAACTACACGGAGATCTTCATCTTCCTATCAAGCCGAAAACGCAAGTGGCGATTGTGACTTGCATGGATTCTCGTCTTCACGTTGCCCCAGCGCTTGGTCTCGCTCTTGGAGATGCCCATATTTTACGGAATGCTGGTGGACGAGTAACGGAGGATATGATCCGGTCCCTGGTCATCTCTCAGCAACAGATGGGAACCCGAGAAATCGTAGTCTTACACCACACAGATTGTGGCGCTCAAACCTTTGAAAACGAAGCCTTTCGACAGCATTTAAAGAAGGAACTTGGTGTTGATGTTGGGGATCAAGATTTCCTACCTTTTCAAGATGTTGAAGAGAGTGTCCGTGAAGATATGTTGCTCCTAAAAAGGTCTCCACTGATTCCAAATGACGTAGTGATTTCAGGGGCAGTTTATGATGTGGATACTGGATGGATTCAACAGGTACATTTGTAAAAAGTCTACAAGCTATTCCATTCCCCGTCAGGACAGTGTTGCTTTCTAGATTGAGAAATTGCACGATTGAGGAAAAAATATGATATTTAGGCTGAAGGATTTCAGGGATACTAGCTAATTTGTGCAAAAGGCGAAGGATTTGGAATCTTTTGGATCATTAGTTTGACAGCTTTTTTACCTTTTTGATACTATAATTCTGTATGGTTTTGCCATGAAATGAATAAGGAGAATGATATAAGTGAAAGATATATTTAATAGACGACAGCGCTTTTCTTTGCGCAAGTATAGTGTGGGTGTCTGTTCAGTTTTACTAGGGACTGCCCTTTTTGTTGCGGGTGCTCCATCTGCATCTGCTGAGGAAGTAACAGCGACGCCTGAACCTTCTACAGAAACAGCAACAACAGAAACAGCATCATCGACAGAAGTAGCGGCTGAAACAACGACTACTGAGAGCTCAAACTATGAAGCTCCTGCAGCGCTAGTAGCAACTTCTGAGCCAGTTACGACGTCTTCCAGTGAAAAGGCTGAGGCAGCTACCGAAACATCCAAAGCTTCTGAAGAAGAAAAGAAGACAGAAGAAGCGTCAAAAGAAGAAAAGAAAACTGAGGATAAAAAATCTGAAGATAAGAAGTCTGAAGATAAGAAGTCTGAAGATAAGAAATCTGAGGATAAGAAGTCTTCAACAGAGGCGAAGGCTGAAAAAGCGACTACCTCTGCAACTTCGGAAGCAACCACTGAAACAACCTCTTCCTCTGAAGGGGCTGAGACAGAAACAACTTCTCTTGCAACCAACCCAGCTGTTCAACCCTTAAATGCATCTGCAAACAAACCAGTTGCGGATTCTACAGCGACTACCTCTGCGACAACCCTTTCAGCTGCTTCAACAGAAACAGCGACGGCAGGGGCTTTGGCTACAGATGGTGGCCGTCGCCGTAGTCGTCGGGCTACTACTGATCACAATAACGAGCCGGTTGCTGTAACAACTTACCTAAAAGACGGTGAAGTTGCTACACCTGACATGACGGATCCAAATGGTGCAACTGTTTCATCTCAAACTGTACTACCTGGTTACCAAGCTAAAGAAGGAGATTGGTATACATACGCTATTTGGGATCTTACTAAATTCAATGAACGTTATGGTACTAAGTATTATGCACGTGCCTACAAGAGATTTGATGAATCTACAGATACAATTGTAGAATTAATTGATAAAACGACTGGGAATGTAGTAGAAACAAGAACGGTAACTTCATCAAGTGGTGTTCAAAAATTCACAACTACTACAGCGGCGTCTAATAGTGAATTAACTTTCCAAGTAGATTATAAAGCGGGTAATGCTGAAAGAGGTAGAGGAATTCAACCAATCATTCAAAATGGTTTTGAAATTGGAAAGAGCATCACAGACTTAGTAGCTTCAGGACACACACTTACACCTGCGGAACGAGATCTATTTAATGCGGTTTATGACGCTCGTACTACAACAGATATTCTAAACGTTGTTGAACCAGCATACATTGGCCGTAAAATTACTGATTCAAACGCTAAAATACCAGAAACAATTAATAAAACAACTTACTATAAGGTAGTTGATAAAAACAACCCAACATTTAACGCAAATAAAACAGATAAAACTGTTCAAGATTATAAAGAAAATGGTAACGAAGTAGATTTAGCTAGATATACTCTTAAAGCTGAAGAAGGACAAAGTTTCACAGCATCTGGTGAGCGTCAATTTGATGGATATAAATTATATCAAACAGTTAATGCAGCAGATAAATCAGGTTCTGTAAGTCGTCCTTATACTATCGGTACTAAATTCATGGATGCAGACCGTTACGGTATCAAACGTATCAAAGAAGTTGTTGGAGAAGACGGTTCAGTCGTTATTCGTATTTACTTACTAGATCCAAGACAACAAAGCAAACGTTCTGATGGTTCATTAAGTACCGATGGCTATATGTTGCTTGCAGAAACTAAGCCGATTAAACCAGCTGAATGGAATTCACAGGAATTAGTCGTTAAAAAATCACCTCTTTACACTATTGCACATACTGTAACTGATCCAAAAACGGGAGCAAAAACTAACTATCCAAACGGTAAAGAAGTTCCATTTGACTTCCAAAAATCTGCAGGATATACACCATATCATACTGTATTCGTACCATTCTTAGGAGATGGAATTGGATATGGTATAACTAACGCTCAATTAGAACGTGGAGTTTATGGTAGCGGTACAAACGTTGACTTATTAAATACGTTAACACCATATAAGCAACCTGTTTACTACTATGTGAAACGTGAACCAGCTGAAGTTACTCCAGAAGTTGAAAAACAATTGGACGGACGTGTCTTGACAGATGGCGAGTTTACTTTCAAATTAACAGAAGATAATAGCAGTTCTGATAAACATGAAGAAACTGTTACTAACAAGGACGGCAAAGCTACATTTAGCAAACTGACATTTACAAATCCTGGTACCTATAAATACAAGATTACAGAGTTAAAAGGTTCTGATACAGACGTTGACTACGATGCAATGACAGTTACGATGACTGTTACAGTCACTGAAAAAAATGCAGTGGGAGATCTCGAAGCTACAGTTAAATACAGTGCTGAAGGTGGATTCAAATCAAGTGCTGATGATAAGATCTTCAACAACTATGTTGTAGCTCCTGTTAAGACCAAGTTTGACTTTACTAAGGCTCTTGCGGGTCGTGCTCTTAAAGATGGTGAATTCAGCTTCCAATTGAAAGATGCCAACGGAACTGTTCTTCAAACTAAGACTAACAATGCTAATGGTGTTATCGCCTTTGACGATTTGACATTCACAAATGCACAAGTTGGTACACACAAGTACACTGTTGAAGAAGTTCGTGGTTCTGAAGCAGGTATGCAATATGACCCAATGAAAGCTGAAGTGACAATTACTGTTACTAAAGAAGGTCACGTACTTAAAGCAACAAATACTCTTCCTTCAGATACAGAATTCAACAATACTTTCACACCAGCTCCTGTTAAAGTAAACCTTGAATTTGATAAATCACTTTCAAATGGTACCTTGAATGCTGGAGACTTTAGCTTTACCTTGACTGGTGACAACAATGTTAGTGAAACTGTCACTAACAAGGCTAATGGTAAGATTAGCTTCAGTGAATTGTCATTTGACCAAGCAGGTGAATACAACTATACTGTTAAGGAAGTGAAGGGCAATAAAGCCGATGTAGACTATGATGCAATGACGATCGCAGTTAAAGTAACTGTAACCAAAGATGCAACTACTGGTCTTTTGTCAGCTAAAACTGAAATGACTTCAACAGGTGGTGAAGCAACTGGTGCAGATGATAAAGTCTTTAACAACCATGTAGTGGCACCAGTAACAGCTCAATTTGACTTCAGCAAAGCTCTTGCAGGCCGTCAATTGAATGCTGGTGAATTTAGCTTTGAGTTGGTAGACCCAAGCGATACTTCAACAGATCCAAACGGAAAAGTTCTTCAAACGAAGACAAATGATGCCAATGGACTTGTGAAATTTGATGCTCTGACCTTCAAGAATGGTCAAGAAGGAACGCATAAGTACATCGTACGTGAGGTTCAAGGTTCCCTTACTGGGGTAACTTATGACACCATGAAGGCAGAAGTAATAGTTACTGTTACCAAGTCAGGTCATGCTCTGACTGCAGTGACAACTCTTCCAACAGATACAGTATTTAACAATACCTATACGCCAAGCCCAGCAAGTGCTCAATTTAGATTCACTAAGAAATTAGAAGGAAAAACCCTTCAAGGCGATGACTTTGAGTTTGAATTGCTTGAAAATGGCAATGTGATCCAAACGAAGAAAAATGTGGCAGACGGATCCATCACATTTGATGCCATTTCGTATGCGACTGAAGGTGTTCATACTTATACAGTCCGTGAAAAAGCAGGTAACGATACAAACATCGACTACGATGCCATGAATGCGACGGTTACAGTTACGGTTACAAAAGATGCTACTACAGGATTGTTGAACGCTGCTGTAACTCTTCCAACAGATACTGAGTTTAATAACTATGTGGTTCCTCCAGTACCGGTAAATGTTAATTTCACAAAAGCTTTAGCAGGTCGTGCACTTGTAGCAGGTGAATTTACATTTGAAATGAAGGATGAAAACGGAGTTGTTGTTGCTACTGGAACCAATGATGAACATGGTGTTGTTACCTTTAATCAACTCCCAGAAGTGACGAATGCTCAAGTTGGTAAAGTCATCAAGTACACGGTGTCTGAGAAAGTTCCAGCTAACAAAGAATTCGGTGTCACTTACGATAACATGGTTGCAGAAGTTTCTGTATCCGTTGTAAAAAATGCAACAACCCATGTTCTTCAAGCAGTTGTAACATATCCAGGTGGAGATACAGAGTTTAACAATACGGTGACTCCTCCAACAACGCCAGAATTCCAACCAGAAAAATTTGTCGTTTCTAAAGAGAAATATGACATCACTGGTAACAAGTTGATGGATGACGACGATGAGTTGGCAAATGAATACACTGAAACAAATGCAGATCCATATGTAGACAAGACAAACAACAACGAACCAGAAAACTTGAATACTAAGACAGTTAAACGTGGTTCTAAATTGGTTTACCAAGTATGGCTTGATACGACTAAATTCACTGAAGCGAATAACATCCAATACGTTGGTGTATCTGATACATACGACGCTGATAAATTGGACGTCAATGCAGCTGATATCAAAGCATATGATTCAGTAACTGGTGCAGAAGTAACCAATAAATTCGACATCAAAGTTGAAAATGGTACGATCACTGCAACTTCTAAAGATGAATTTATCAAAGATAAAGTCAATGCTCCTGTCATCGACACAACTAAGTTCGAATTAGGACGTTACTATAAATTTGATATCCCAGCAACTGTGAAAGAATCTGTTAAAGCTGGTGCTGATATTGAAAATACAGCCAACCAAACAGTTCACGTTTACAACCCAGTAAGCAAGACAGTTGAAAAACCTGAAAAACCAACACAAAAACGTGTCAACAACGTTCCAGTTCCAGTGGAAATGAACTTCACTAAACGTTTGGAAGGTCGTGAACTTCAAGCCAACGAATTCGAATTCGTATTGAAGAAAGACGGCGTTGAAGTTGAACGCGTGAAGAATGACGCTGCTGGTAATGTTGTCTTCAAGACTCTCGAGTTCGGTCGTGATGATCTTGGTAAGACTTACAACTACACAGTTGAAGAAACTCCTGGTACAGATGCAACTGTCAAATACGACACAATGGTTGCTACTGTTAAAGTTGTGGTATCACATGATGGTACTGCTAAAGCGATCGTTGCGAACGTAACGGATGCTGCTGATAAAGAGTTCAACAATACAGTAACTCCTCCAGAAGAACCTAAGTTCCAACCAGAGAAATACGTTGTTTCTAAAGAGAAATACGATATCACTGGTGACAAGCTCGTTGATGATGACAAAGAGTTGGCAGACAAGTATGCAGATACAAATGCGAACCCATATGCGGACGATGCATCAAACAACGAAGCAGAAAACTTGAACACCAAGGCTGTTGAACGTGGTTCTAAATTGGTTTACCAAGTATGGTTGGATACAACTAAATTTGATGCAGCTAACAAGGACAACATCCAAACAGTTGGTATTTCAGATAACTATGATGAAGCTAAATTAAATCTTAATGCGGCTGACATTAAGCTTACGACTCTGTAACAGGCGCAGAAGTAACTGATAAATTCGATATCACTGTCAACAACGGTGTGATCACTGCTAACTTGAAAGCTGGCTTCACGAAGTCACTTGGCGATGCAGAAAACACACAAGTCATCGACACAACTAAGTTCGAATTCGGACGTTACTATAAATTTGATATCCCAACAACAGTGAAAGACGATGTTATAGCTGGTGCAGATATCGAAAATACTGCGGCTCAAGTTGTAAACTATTACAACCCAACTACTAAGAAAGTTGAAAAACCTGAAAAACCAACTGAAAAACGTGTCAACAATGTTCCAATCTCAGTAGAATTTAACTTCACTAAGAAATTGGAAGGTCGTGCTCTTAAAGCTAACGAATTCACATTCGAGTTGAAAGATAGCGACAATGTTGTGATTGCGACTGCAACCAACGATGCAGCTGGTAAGATCAAGTTTGCCCCAGTAGATTACACAAATAAAGCTGGTGAAACGGTTACTGCCCTTAAATACAAGAAGGGTCAAGAAGGTACTTACAAGTACACTGTAACAGAGGTTAAGGGTACAGACGCAACTGTCGATTACGACACAATGGCTGCTGTTGTAACTGTTACTGTTTCTCATGATGGTACAGCCAAAGCCTTAATCACAAACGTGACAGAACCAGCTGATAAAGAATTCAATAACACAGTTCGTCCTCCAGAAGAACCTAAGTTCCAACCAGAGAAATATGTTGTTTCTAAAGAGAAATACGATATCACAGGTGACAAGCTCGTTGATGATGATAAAGAGTTAGCAGACAAGTACGCAGATACCAATGCGGACCCATATGCGGACAATACCATCAATAATGAAGTGGAAAACTTAAATACTAAGACTGTTGAACGTGGATCAAAATTAGTTTACCAAGTATGGCTGGATACAACTAAATTCGACGCAGCTAACAAGGACAATATCCAATCAGTAGGAATCTCAGATGACTACGATGAAGCTAAATTGGAACTTGATTCTACTAAGATCAAAGCTTACGACTCAGTAACAGGCGCAGAAGTAACAGATAAATTCGATATCACTGTCAACAACGGTGTGATCACTGCAACCCTTAAAGATGGCTTCACGAAGTCACTTGGGGATGCTGAAAACACACAAGTCATCGACACAACTAAATTCGAATTCGGACGTTACTACAAGTTCGACATCCCAACAACAGTGAAAGCTGATGTACCTGGTGGTGTAGACATCGAAAAATACTGCGGCTCAAGTAGTCAACTACTACAATCCAACCACTAAGAAAGTTGAAAAAAACCAAGCAAACCAACTGAAAAAAACGTGTAAACAACGTACCAATTCAAATTGAACTTGACTTCAAGAAAGCTCTTGCTGGTCGTCAATTGAAAGCGAATGAGTTTACTTTTCCAATTGTTAGACGATGATGAATTCAATGTTCTTGAAACAGCAACCAATGATAAGGATGGTAAGGTTAAATTCACTAGCCTTAAATACACAAACAATGATATTGGTGTTTACCGTTACAAAGTAGTAGAAGTTGCTGGTACAGACTCAACCGTTACATATGACAATATGAAAGCTGTTGTAACAGTCACTGTTTCTCATGATGGTACAGCTAAAGCTTTAGTTGCTAAGGTCGGAGATATTGCTGATAAAGAGTTCAACAATACAGTAACACCTCCAGAAGAACCTAAGTTCCAACCAGAGAAATACGTTGTTTCTAAAGAGAAATACGATATCACAGGTGACAAGCTCGTTGATGATGACAAAGAGTTGGCAGACAAGTACGCAGATACCAATGCGGACCCATATGCGGACGATGCATCAAATAACGAAAAAGAAAACTTGAACACTAAGACTGTTGAACGTGGATCAAAATTAGTTTACCAAGTATGGCTGGATACAACTAAATTCGACGCAGCTAACAAGGACAATATCCAATCAGTAGGAATCTCAGATGACTACGATGAAGCTAAATTGGAACTTGATTCTACTAAGATCAAAGCTTACGATTCAGTAACAGGCGCAGAAGTAACAGATAAATTCGATATCACTGTGAACAACGGTGTGATCACTGCAACCCTTAAAGATGGCTTCACTAAGTCACTTGGCGACGCAGACAACACACAAGTTATCGATACAACTAAGTTCGCCTTTGGACGTTACTACAAGTTCGACATCCCAACAACAGTGAAAGCTGATGTACCTGGTGGTGTAGATATCGAAAACACTGCGGCTCAAGTAGTAAACTACTACAACCCAACAACTAAGAAAGTTGAAAAACCAAGCAAACCAACTGAAAAACGTGTAAACAACGTACCAGTTGAAGTGGAATTCAACTTCACTAAACGCTTGGAAGGTCGTGAACTGAAAGCTAACGAATTCAGCTTCGTTCTTAAAGATTCAGAAGGTAATACTCTTGAAACTGTAAGCAATGATGCGGCTGGTAACGTTAAGTTCAAAGCTCTTGAATTCAAGAAGGGTCAAGAAGGCGTACACAACTACACAGTAGAAGAAGTTAAAGGAAGCGACGCAACCGTTACATACGATACTATGAAAGCGAATGTGACAGTCACAGTGAAACACGACGGAACAGCTAAAGTTCTGATCGCGACTGTTGGCGAAATTGCGGATAAAGAGTTTAACAACCGTGTGACTCCTCCAGAAGAACCTAAGTTCCAACCAGAGAAATACGTTGTTTCTAAAGCGAAATTCGATATTACAGGTACTAAGCTCGTTGATGACGATTCTGAATTGACAGATAAATATGGTGAAACAAATACAAACCCATATGTCGATACAACTGCCAACAACGAAGCAGAAAACTTGAATACGAAACCAGTTGAACGTGGTCAAAAACTTTACTACCAAGTATGGTTGGATACAACTAAATTTGACGCAGCTAACAAAGACAATATCCAAACAGTAGGAATCACAGATAACTACGACAAGGATAAATTGACTGTTAATGCTTCAGACATCAAGGTTTACGATTCAGTTACTGGTGCAGACGTTACGACGAAATTCGATATCTCTGATAACAATGGTGTGATTACTGCTAACTTGAAAGCTGGCTTCACTAAGTCACTTGGCGATGCAGAAAACACACAAGTCATCGACACAACTAAATTCGAATTTGGACGCTACTATAAATTTGATATCCCAGCAACAGTGAAAGCTGATGTACCTGGTGGTGTAGATATCGAAAACACTGCGGCTCAAGTAGTAAACTACTACAACCCAACAACTAAGAAAGTTGAAAAACCAAGCAAACCAACTGAAAAACGTGTAAACAACGTACCAGTTGAAGTGGAATTCAACTTCACTAAACGCTTGGAAGGTCGTGAACTGAAAGCTAACGAATTCAGCTTCGTTCTTAAAGATTCAGAAGGTAATACTCTTGAAACTGTAAGCAATGATGCGGCTGGTAACGTTAAGTTCAAAGCTCTTGAATTCAAGAAGGGTCAAGAAGGCGTACACAACTATACAGTAGAAGAAGTTAAAGGAAGCGACGCAACCGTTACATACGATACTATGAAAGCGAATGTGACAGTCACAGTGAAACACGACGGAACAGCTAAAGTTCTGATCGCGACTGTTGGCGAAATTGCGGATAAAGAGTTTAACAACCGTGTGACTCCTCCAGAAGAACCTAAGTTCCAACCAGAGAAATATGTTGTTTCTAAAGAGAAATACGATATCACAGGTGACAAGCTCGTTGATGATGATAAAGAGTTGGCAGACAAGTACGCAGATACCAATGCGGACCCATATGCGGACGATGCATCAAACAACGAAAAAGAAAACTTGAACACCAAGACTGTGAACCGTGGCGACAAGTTGGTTTACCAAGTATGGCTGGATACAACTAAATTTGACGCAGCTAACAAGGACAACATCCAATCAGTAGGAATCTCAGATGACTACGATGAAGCTAAATTGGAACTTGATTCTACTAAGATCAAAGCTTACGACTCAGTAACAGGTGCAGAAGTAACAGATAAATTCGATATCACTGTGAACAATGGTGTGATCACTGCAACCCTTAAAGATGGCTTCACTAAGTCACTTGGCGACGCAGACAACACACAAGTTATCGATACAACTAAGTTCGCCTTTGGACGTTACTACAAGTTCGACATCCCAACAACAGTGAAAGCTGATGTACCTGGTGGTGTAGATATCGAAAACACTGCGGCTCAAGTAGTAAACTACTACAACCCAACAACTAAGAAAGTTGAAAAACCAAGCAAACCAACTGAAAAACGTGTAAACAACGTACCAGTTGAAGTGGAATTCAACTTCACTAAACGCTTGGAAGGTCGTGAACTGAAAGCTAACGAATTCAGCTTCGTTCTTAAAGACAAAGATGGTGTTGTGGTTACGACAGTAACAAATGATGCTAACGGAAACATCAAATTCACTCCAATTAAATATACCAATAAAGAAGGAAAAGAAGTAACCGCTCTTGAATTCAAACGTGGAGAAGAAGGTACCTATATCTATCATGTAGAAGAAATCCGTGGCACTGATTCTAGTGTTGTATACGATAAGATGGTTGCAACTGTTGGTATCGTGGTAAATAAAGCAGGTAAGGTATTAGTAGCTACTACTAAGTTGCCAGAAGATACAGAGTTTAATAACACTGTTATTCCGCCAACACCGCCAACACCACCAACACCACCAACACCACCAACACCGCCAACACCACCAACACCACCAACACCGCCAACACCGCCAACACCACCAACACCGCCAACACCACCGGTAACACCGCCAGCACCAGAACTTCCTTCTACTGGTGAAGAGCAATCAGCGTCTGCTGCATTGTTAGGTGCGGCACTTGGTATGGTCGGACTTGCGGGACTTACAAAACGCAAAAAACGCGAAGACTAAAATGGAGGTGACATCGACAAACTTGTTGATGAGGTGACCATTTTAGTTCAAAAATGAAGAGGCTTTGCTTGAGAGAGCAAGCCTCTTTGTTTATCTATTATAGAAGTAGAAAAACCATGTAAATAGAGGTATGAAATATATCAGAAATAATTCTGTTACTAGTTTCAGTAGAATTTCATTGACTTAAAATTGAGAAAACAGTATACTAGTACAACAATTTGAAAGATCAAACTGTCGGCAACAAGGGGAATGTATCCACTTGAAATTGGAATAACAGTAGGGTTTGGAGTGGAAGAACTTCACACCCTTATTGTCGTAGAGCAAGATAGGAAGGAAAGCGACTAGAATACTTCCAAAGATCAAACTTGATGATAGAAAAAACGAATGAAAAACCTTGGTTTTCACAAAGGCAAGGTACCTATCGTTCGTTTTTTTCTATTGATCTCTGCGATGCCGGTGAGATGGTTTGTTCGAATCGACTGAAAAAGGAAAATGAATTTTAGGAAGTTAGAACACAGATTAGAATTAATTCTTCCAAAGCTATAGGTTCTCCTCCATATTTATGTTACAATTAAACTACTATTATCGAAGGGAGAAACTATGATAAATTCAATTGTTTCACAAGGTTTGATTTGGGCCATTTTAGGGTTAGGAATCTTTATGACGTTCCGAATTCTAGATTTTCCAGATATGACAACTGAAGGTTCCTTTCCGCTTGGAGGAGCGGTGGCGGTTACCTTGATTACCAAGGGGGTCAATCCACTGATTGCGACGCTTGCTGCTATTGGTGCAGGATGCTTGGCAGGACTTGCGACGGGTCTTCTCTATACAAAAGGGAGAATCCCGACACTCTTGTCAGGAATTCTTGTGATGACATCTTGTAACTCAGTCATTCTTTTTGTGATGCAACGGGCCAATCTGGGACTCTTGGGTTATAAAAAAATTCAAGATTATCTTCCCTTTGCTGGAGGTTTAAGTGAAATTTTGATTGGCTTGATTTTTGTGACCCTCGTCATTCTTGGCTTGATTTTCTTTTTAGATACACGTTTAGGTCAAGCCTATATCGCGACAGGTGACAATGCTGACATGGCTAAAAGTTTCGGGATCAATACTGACCGGATGGAATTGATGGGTTTGGTGATTTCAAATGGGATTATTGCCCTCTCTGGTGCACTGATGGCCCAGCAAGAAGGTTATGCCGACGCTTCACGTGGGATTGGTGTCATCGTTATTGGACTTGCCAGTCTCATTATTGGGGAAGTTCTTTTTTCAAATGTCACCTTGACGGAGCGTTTGCTCAGTGTCGCAGTCGGATCGATCGCCTACCAATTTTTGATTTGGGCTGTGATTGCGCTTGGCATCAATACCAGCTATATCCGGATTTTCAGTGCCTTGATCCTAGCTATCTGCCTGATGATTCCAACCTTTAAGGGAAAAATCATGAAAGGAGCGAAATTCAGTAAATGACAGCGATTGTAGAATTAAAAAATGTAACCAAAGCTGTGAGCAATGGGATGAACGAAGAAAAAGTTATTCTGGATGATGTTTCCTTGGAAATTCGAGAGCATGATTTTATCACAATTTTGGGGGGCAATGGAGCTGGAAAATCAACCCTCTTTAATACCATTGCTGGGACACTTCCGGTGAGCAGTGGGAAGATTTATATTTTGGGGGAAGATGTAACCAACTATTCTCCTGAAAAGAGAGCCAAGTACTTATCGCGGGTCTTTCAAGATCCTAAAATGGGCACAGCGCCTCGCATGACAGTAGCGGAAAACCTCTTGGTAGCGAAGTTTCGTGGAGAAAAACGTGGCTTGATCCCGCGTCACTTGGCCAGCTATAAAGAAGAGTTTCAAACAGTCCTTGCTAAGATCGGCAATGGCTTGGAAAATCATATCGATACATCCGTTGAGTTTCTATCGGGTGGGCAACGACAAGCCTTGAGTCTGTTGATGGCGACACTGAAACGTCCAGAACTCTTGCTTCTAGACGAACACACTGCAGCCTTGGATCCCAAAACCAGTCAGGCCCTCATGGCCTTGACGGATCAGTTTGTGAAACAAGATGCCCTCACAGCTCTTATGATCACCCACCACATGGAAGATGCTTTGAAATATGGAAATCGCTTGATTGTGATGAAAGACGGGCACATCGTCCAAGAACTCAGTCAAGAAGAAAAAGCCCAAATGACCATCGCAGACTACTATCAATTGTTTGAGAAAGAATAAGATACAAAGGGCGTAGCGGATACAGTCAAAATAGGGAATTCGACGCAGAATCTATAGATTCTAGGAGGATTCATCTTTTTGACACAATCCGCAGCCCGTGTTCAATTAATAAGATACAAAGCCCGTAAAATGCAAAGTGAAAATAGGGAGTAGGACAGAAGCGATATCGTTCATGGCGCTTCGTCGTCCTACCCCCACAAGGCTGATTAGAATTCTTCCAAGCTGATTAAGCGAGAGAAGAGTTCAATCAGCTACTGTATTTTACCTAGAGGCTTTACTAATCTACAAACTCATTTTAGAAACGTTTCTCACCGCAGAAAGTTTCAGAGTATGTTTGCATGAGTCGAATAGTAAGGATTGATTTTAATTTTTTAGTATCACTTAGGTTGTTTGATGTAGAAATAGTTTGTCTGCATGCTAGAGAGTGGGACAGAAATCGGTAATTCGTTAGAATTCGATTTCGTCGTCCCACCTCCGCACAGTTGAGTAGGGCTGTAAAAGCTGATGAAATCAGCGTAGTAGAGCCCACTCAACCACTGCGTCTTGCTCGACAATCCAAAAATAATTGAGAGGCTAGGACTTTTGTCCCATCCTCTTTTCTTTTTCTTAAATCATCAATAAAACCACATAAAAATAGAAACTAGTTTCAGCTGAAATCGCTTGCAATTATTCTGGTAGGTGAGTATAATATAGTTAGAAAGATGAAGAAGGGATTGATACCAATGCCTTGTAGAGATATCATTTAGGTTACTTCGTTTTAGGTCTGTTTTGCTGATATCTGTTCATGCTCTTATCGTAAAAGAGCAGTCATGTCGTGTGTGTCGGATCGGTTGGACGGTCGGGCGAACCTGCTTAGTTTGCTCGGAGACATAAGAAAACGTGGAAATAGTAGGTAGAAGCTTTTTGTAAAGGTTTTCAAACTTCAATGCGTCCAGTCGAAAACTAATCATTTGGATTTGGGATAGCAAAGAAAACCTCTGGTATTTTACACAAATACTATTAAATGAAATCAACATCATAAACATTGTTTTGTTAGCCAAAAGGTTAATTGCACCAAGTCAGTAAAGCAGACCAGGCCTCTAGTCCCGTAAGACTGGAGGCCATTTTTATAAAATATTCAGGAGGAGGTGAGAGTATGGGATTGTCATATGCGCAAGAATATAGTTGTCGTGACCATTTTCGGCAGAGAGCTTTTGAGCGCTTTGGCGTAGATGATCAGCACCTGAACAGGTGAATCAACCAACACCTCCCCTCCCTCTCTCCTTATGATAGCAATGTGGTTCAACCAGCTAACACGGAAGCCTATGTAGCCAATGATGGTGTTATCTTTGTCTGCAATATCAAAAGTCGGGAATTCATCACTTGTTTTAAGGCGGTCAATTACCAAGAATCTAAGGACGAAGAGGAAGCTTATACGGACATTCATGAAAGCAATGTCGCTTCCTTCAAAAAAAAATGTGAACCACCTAGTTAATCGCTACCGACTCAAGGAAGCCAAAGAACTGTTTGAAAACATTGGGGAGGACTTGGATGACTTTTATCACCTGTCCCAAGCGGTCAAGAACGGCCAATTGAGCGAGCGAAATAGTAAGCGCCTAGAGGAATTGTTAGGCAAGTTTCATGTGATCAAGGCAGCCATGCGGATCATTGAAAATAAACGGGGAGATTACCATCTTTAGGGTCTTTTCCCCCTAAAAGTAGGCGCCTAGAAGCTTTCTCATCTAATTTAGATGGGAAGGCTTTTTTGGCTGTGGAAAGCTTTTTGAAAAAAAGAGAAAAAAATTGTATAATAGAGTGGATATGCAAGTATTTGCAAAGCTGTAATTCGACTTGGGCGACCAAGGACCGTAAGTATTAAAATAATCACACTAAAGGAGACAACAGTGAGTAGTATTAAATTAGTCACTCTTGGCGGTGTTCGAGAAAATGGGAAAAATCTCTACGTTGCCGAAGTGAACGATTCAATTTTTGTCTTGGATGCAGGTTTGAAGTATCCAGAAAATGAGCAACTTGGGGTGGATGTCGTCATCCCTAATATGGACTATCTATTTGAAAATAAGGACCGCATTGCGGGTGTTTTCTTGACCCATGGTCATGCGGATGCCATTGGGGCTTTGCCTTATCTTTTGGCGGAAGCGAAAGTCCCTGTATTCGGGACAGAGTTGACCATTGAGTTGGCCAAACTCTTTGTAAAAAGCAATGACAGTGTGAAGAAATTCAATGACTTCCATGTCATCGATCAAAATTCTGAAATTGACTTTGGAGATGCCGTCGTCTCCTTCTTCCAAACAACTCACTCCATCCCTGAAAGTATTGGGATTGTGATTGGTACTTCTGAGGGCAATATCGTCTATACAGGAGACTTTAAATTTGACCAAACTGCAAGTGAGTCGTATGCAACTGATTTTGCCCGCCTAGCTGAAATTGGACGTGAGGGTGTGCTTGCCCTCTTGAGTGACTCAGCTAATGCGGATAGCAAGATTCAAGTTGCTAGTGAGCAAGAAGTGGGCGATGAGATCCTGGACACCATTGCGGACTGGGATGGTCGTGTCATCGTGGCGGCGGTAGCCAGCAACCTTTCTCGGATCCAGCAGGTCTTTGATGCTGCGGCTGAGACTGGCCGTCGAGTGGTCTTGACAGGGTTTGATGTGGAAAACATCGTCCGGACAGCTATTCGCTTGAACAAATTGTCTCTTGCCAACGAAAAACTCTTGATCAAGCCAAAAGAAATGAGCCGTTTTGAAGATCATGAATTGATCATTTTGGAAACAGGCCGGATGGGTGAGCCGATCAACGGTTTGCGCAAGATGTCTATTGGCCGTCACCGCTATGTGGAAATCAAAGATGGGGACTTGGTCTACATCGTTACAACACCATCTATTGCTAAAGAAGCTGTGGTGGCTCGTGTGGAAAACATGGTCTACCAAGCAGGTGGCATTGTCAAATTGATCACGTCAAGCTTGCGTGTATCTGGTCACGGAAACGCACGGGACTTGCAGTTGATGATCAACCTTCTTCGTCCTAAATATCTCTTCCCGATCCAAGGGGAATACCGCGAATTGGATGCCCATGCGCGGGTAGCGATGGAAGTCGGTATCTTGCCTGAAAATATCTTTATTCCAAAACGCGGAACTGTGATGGAGTACGAAAAGGGGGACTTTGTCCCTGCTGGTAGCGTCTCAGCTGGAGATGTCATGATCGATGGGAATGCCATTGGTGATGTGGGGAATATTGTCCTTCGTGACCGCAAGGTCTTGTCAGAAGACGGGATCTTTATCGTGGCGATCACAGTGAATCGCAAAGAGAAGAAAATTATTTCCAAAGCGCGCGTGCACACCCGTGGTTTTGTCTATGTTAAGAAGAGTCGGGATATTCTTCGTGAAAGTTGCGAATTGGTCAACCAAAGCGTTGAAGACTATTTGGCACAAGACAGCTTTGACTGGGGTGAGTTAAAAGGTTTGGTACGTGACAACTTGTCTAAGTTCTTATTTGAACAAACCAAACGCCGTCCAGCCATCCTACCAGTTGTGATGGAAGTGAAATAATAGAAGAAATGGAAACGCTTGGCAGCCAGAGGCTTGCCGAGTGTTTTTAACAGTAGAAAGAGGAAATCAAATGGCAGTTATGCAGATTGAGTATTATTCAGAAGCCTTGAAGATGGAGTGGGGCGTGTCTGTCCTTTATCCCGATGCATCGCGCGTGGAAGATCCAGCAGATACGGATATTCCAGTCCTTTATCTCTTGCACGGGATGAATGGCAACCACCACTCTTGGTTGAAGCGGACCAATGTGGAGCGCATTCTTCGAAATACCAATCTTATCGTGGTCCTGCCTAATACCAATAATGGCTTTTACACAGATACCCAGTATGGCTACAACTACTACACGGCCATTGCGGAGGAATTGCCAGAGACTCTTTCTCGCTTCTTCCCTAATATGACCAAGAAACGGGAGAAGACCTTTATTGCTGGTCTATCCATGGGTGGCTATGGATCGATGCTCTTGGCTCTCAAGACAAATCGTTTCTCCCATGCGGCTAGTTTTTCCGGTGCTCTGAGTTTCCACGATAGAGACCTTGAAAACAATGACTTGGAGCAACCAGCTTTTTTGGAAGGGATCTTTGGAGAGATTGAGGATTGGACGACCAGTCCCTATTCGCTGGAGACTGCTGCGAAGAAGTTTTCAGATAAGAAGACCAAACTCTGGATCTGGTGTGGGGAGCAGGATTTCCTTTATGAGGCCAATAATTTTGAAGTCAAGGAATTAGAAAAGTTAGGTTTGGATGTCACCTATACCCACAGTCCAGGCAAGCACGAATGGTTCTACTGGGAACGTGAGTTGGAGCACTTTTTACAAACCCTGCCAATCGATTTTGAATTAGAAGAACGGTTAAAATAAGATACCAATAGATTGGATATCAGTCAGAGCATTTGTTCTGACTTTTTTCTTGCATAACAGGAAGAAAAGCTATAAAGGTCACTTATTCATTTCAGTCCCGCTTTCTTTGTGGTATAATAAGAACGATTGAATAAAAGCGCTAGAAATAGCGAACAAGATAAGAGGAGAGAAATATGGCAAAAGATATTCGTGTGCGTTATGCACCAAGTCCAACAGGCCTACTACACATCGGAAATGCTCGTACGGCATTGTTTAACTACTTGTATGCGCGTCACCATGGTGGAACCTTATCATCCGTATCGAGGATACGGACCGCAAACGTCACGTCGAAGACGGCGAACGTTCACAGCTTGAAAACCTTCGTTGGTTGGGCATGGACTGGGATGAAAGCCCAGAGACGCATGAAAACTACCGCCAGTCTGAGCGTTTGGAACTCTATCAAAAATACATCGACCAACTATTGGCGGAAGGAAAAGCCTATAAATCTTACGTCACTGAAGAAGAGTTGGCAGCTGAACGTGAACGCCAAGAAGCAGCGGGTGAAACACCTCGCTACATCAATGAATACCTCAGTATGAGCGAAGAAGAAAAAGCAGCTTATATCGCAGAACGTGAAGCAGCAGGAATCATCCCAACGGTTCGTTTGGCAGTGAATGAGTCGGGTATCTACAAATGGCATGATATGGTCAAAGGCGATATCGAGTTTGAAGGTGGTAATATCGGTGGGGACTGGGTCATCCAAAAGAAAGATGGCTATCCAACTTATAACTTTGCCGTTGTCATCGATGACCACGACATGCAAATCTCTCTCTCACGTCATCCGTGGAGATGACCACATTGCCAACACCCCAAAACAACTCATGGTCTATGAAGCCCTTGGCTGGGAAGCGCCAGAGTTCGGTCACATGACCTTGATCATCAACTCTGAAACTGGTAAGAAGTTGTCTAAACGGGATACCAATACCCTTCAGTTCATCGAAGATTACCGGAAGAAAGGGTACCTTCCAGAAGCAGTCTTTAACTTTATCGCTCTTCTTGGTTGGAACCCTGGTGGGGAAGACGAAATCTTCTCTCGCGAAGAACTCATCAAGCTCTTTGATGAAAATCGTCTCAGCAAGTCTCCAGCAGCTTTCGACCAGAAGAAAATGGACTGGATGAGCAATGAGTATATCAAGAATGCGGATCTTGCGACCATCTTTGAAATGGCCAAACCATTCCTTGAAGAAGCAGGACGTTTGACAGACAAGGCTGAGAAATTGGTTGAACTCTACAAACCACAAATGAAATCAGTGGATGAAATCGTTCCATTGACAGACCTCTTCTTCTCAGACTTCCCAGAATTGACAGAAGCAGAGAAAGAAGTCATGGCTGGTGAAACAGTGCCAACTGTCCTTGAAGCCTTCAAAGCGAAACTCGAAGCTATGTCAGACGATGAGTTTGTGGCAGAAAATATCTTCCCACAAATCAAAGCGGTTCAAAAAGAAACTGGTATCAAAGGGAAAAACCTCTTTATGCCAATCCGAATCGCCGTTTCAGGTGAAATGCATGGTCCTGAATTGCCAGATACCATCTACTTGCTTGGACGCGAAAAATCCATCCAACACATTGAAAGTATGTTGGAAAAAATTACAAAATAAAATATGAAATAGGGGTGATCATGGAGAACATTTCAAGATTTGTTCAGATCCCCCTGTTTTTGTATTATTTTGTCTCTAACTTTTCCATCAGATACGGATAATTTCAGCCGAAGGTATGGATCGACTATCTGAAATAAGGTATAATAATAACGTGACAATAAGGCTGGTTAGAGGTTGATTTTCCTACTATTTCAGCCTATTTGTACTAATTATTGATGTAAAAAAATATGGTTAGATAGAAATGAGGAAAAATGGCAGTTGTAGTCGGTCGGTATTGTGTGTTTTCGCATAAGAATAAGCAATGTTCGCGTTATTTTCGATTGTCACCTGATGGGCAGATCCAAGATATTGGTGGAGAAGGTCATGATAACGAACGAAATTGGGATGTTGAAAATCATCAGATTCGTTTGTTTTCCAAGGATAAGCAATTGACAGCCACCTTTACCTGTTGTTATGAGGAGGAAGGCTATTCCTATTGGGAAGGAATGCATCAGCAAACCATTCCGCTCGAGTTGCGTCTTTATGATTTGCGATCAGATTTATTCGATTTCAAGACGAAATTCACAAGTCGTCATTTAATTGATTATGGTGCCTTAACTGTGGGGCCACATACTTATGGCATTCCTTTGTTGGTTGACTTTGATCATGGTGGAAAGGTTATCATAGGGGATTATTGCTCTATTGGACAGAATGTCTACTTTGTGACCGCCAATCATGCTCTTGACTTGGTGACGACGTATCCTTTTAAGAGCTTAGAAAAATTTTATACAGATCAGTCTTTGCCGATTTCGGATGATCATGTTCTTTGTAAACCTACCCTTGTAGGGAATGATGTCTGGATTGGTAACAACGTCCAAATTATGGCGGGAGTTACAATTGGAGATGGAGCGGTAATTGCGGCTGGATCTATTGTGACAAAAGATGTAGCGCCGTATGCAATCGTTGGAGGGAATCCAGCAAAACTCATCCGTTATCGTATTGAAGATGAAGAACAGCGTTTGGCAATGCAAAAGATTTCCTGGTGGGATTGGCCAGAACAAGTCGTTGCAGAACGACTAGAAAGTATGATGAGTAAGGATCTCTCTGCCTTTATTGCAGAATATCTTCCCAAATAATAAAAGTAAAAAGTAAAAATGACAGAAAAAGTTAGTGTAATTGTACCCGTATATAACGTTGAAAAATACCTTAGACAGTGTTTGGATAGCATTCTTCAGCAGACCTATCAAAATCTTGAGATCCTAATCGTCAATGATGGCTCAACAGATGGAAGTGATGCGATTTGTCGAGAATATCTTGAAAAAGATGAACGAATCACCTACCATATTAAGGAAAATTCCGGTGTTTTTGACACCAGAATGATAGGACTGCAAGAAGCATCTGGTGCCTATGTGACCTTTGTTGATTCAGATGATTGGGTAGAGAAAACTTATATTGAAGAACTGTATGATAAACTAATAACTTATCATGCAGATATAGTGGCCGCTAATTATTATCTCTTTAATGATGCAGAGAGTCTCTTTTATTTCTTTATGGGGGGAGCAGGATTATTATGAGCGCCTCTATACCCCTGTACAGCTGATTGATGGACTTTATGAGACAAAGTTTAATAAGAGTTTTGCGCTCCTCTCTGCTTGGGGGAAACTTTACAAACGTTCCTTGTTTGATGAGTTACAATTTTCAAAGGATCGAATAGGAGAGGACCATTTCTTGAGCCTCAAGGCTTTTTTGAGCAGTGAGAGAGTGGTCTATCTGAATAAAGGTTTATATGCTTATCGAGAACGTACGGGTAGTCTCTCTCATACTTGGACTGGGGAGTGGATGTCTGCCTTGGTTTGTGAGATGGAAGAAAAATTGGCGCTTTTAGCCAACCGGGGGTATCCTCTTGAAAAAACGATCAATCTTTATCAAATGGTATTAAAGGCGTGCTTGGCGAACAGTCGATTTCATGGTTTAGAGAATAGTGAGGCTTATCGACAAATTTCGGAAAAATACCAAGCCTTGAGTTTGATATCACAACCGCATCGTGGAGAAAAACGGGCTATTGTTTTGGCTGCCAATTATCCTTATCTAGATCAGGTTTTGGCAACGATGAAATCAGTCCTTTACCACCATCGGAATATCCGCTTTTACCTCATCAATGGTGATTTCCCACAGGAGTGGTTTACGGGGATGAATCGTCATCTTGTTCGTTTTGATAGTGACATTGTAAATTGTCGTGTCACGAGTTCGCAGATCCAACAGTACAAGACAGATATATCTTATACTGTTTTCTTGCGGTACTTTATTTCGGATTTTGTTAAAGAAGAGCGCGTGATTTACATGGATTGTGATATGGTAGTGACGGGGCCACTTGATGATCTCTTTACAATGGATCTAAAGGGATATCCTGTCGCAGCAGTCCGAGATTATGGGGGACGTGTCTTTTACAACCGAGAAATCTTCAATGCAGGCTTTTTAGTGATTGACAATGCTTATTGGAGAGCCAAACAAATGAGTCAATACCTGATTGAAATGACGAATGAATGGCACGATCGAGTGGACCAGGCAGATCAATCTATTTTAAATATGGTATTTGAAAACAATTGGTATGAACTGCCATTTGATCTGAATCATGTTGTGCTGCACAATCATTTTACAGATTATCAAATTCCAGAAGGTCAAGAGTTTCCAAAGGTTCTCCATTATTTATCTCATAGGAAACCATGGTTTCCGCTAGCGGCACAGACCTATCGGGATGTTTGGTGGTTTTATGCGCAATTGGATTGGTCGGAAGTTTCTAATAATCTTGATTTATCTCCACTGCGTGAAGTAGATCTCTACCCAGAAGGTCGTCCGCTTACTTGCTTGGTCTATACGAGTGTAGCAGGAATTCCTCATTTGGAGGATCTGATTCAACGCTTACCGAATGTTTGTTTTAAGATTGCTGCGCGTGTTCTAGTATCCGACGAGCTTGCACGCCTGCTCGTCTACCCAAATGTAACTGTTTACTCAGGAATTAATAACATGCCTAACCTAGATGAAGAGTTAGTTGCCTTGAGTGATGTATTACTGGATATCAATCCTGGCGAAAAGACAATAGAAATCTTAGATCGTTTTCAGTTGGAAGATAAGCCAATCTTGGCTTTTGAAGAAGTGAAATCGACAGAGCATCATCAACAGGTATTCTCAATGGAAGATTGGCAAGGATTGGTTGATGCGATTTGTAATATGAGAAAGGTACGAGAATAAATGACAGAATTTCAATTGGATGGTAAATTTCAACAGATTTCAATTGACCCTACAGCTCATGTCGAACTGGGTCAGGATGTTACCTTGCGTTCTTTTGTTTGCCTAGAGGTGGGAAATGGAGCAACCCTGAAACTCGGAAATCGCGTTTTCTTTAATATTAACTGTTCCATTCATTGTGGATATCATATTGAAATTGGTAAGGATACCATGTTTGGAGATGGAGTTCGTATTTTCGATAGTAATCACCAATATTCCAACTACCACGTAGAAAAAATTGCTTTTAATTACGGAAAGATCTCGATCGGAAAAAATTGTTGGATTGGTGCCAATGTTGTGATTCTTAAGGGAGTCACGATCGGTGACAATGTTATTATTGGTGCAGGAGCAGTCATACATAAGGATATTCCAAGTAACTCCATTGTTGTAAGTAAAGAGGAACTCATCATAAAAGAGCGTCCTCAATTAGAGCATCATGTCTTTACTCTGACAGCTTCGGACACTCTGGAAAACCTGACTTATTTGGTAGAAAATCTTCCAGAAGTTTCGTTTCATATTGCGGCTAAGACCAATGTTTCAGATCGCTTAGAAGCTTTTAAAAAGTATGACAATGTAACGTTATACACAAACATCCATCATGACGATATTATAGAGGATTTATTGGATCAATCAGAAATCTACCTGGATATTAATCATTGGGATCAGGTGGATTCTATTGTAGATCGGGCATTTGAAAAGGGAAAACCAGTCTTTGCTTTTGATAATGTAGCTCACAGGGCAGAGTTGGGTGGTAGTATATTTTCTCATCAGAACCCTGAAATGATGGTGGAAGAAATTCAAAGACGATTGTTTGGACATGCTGTGGATAGTTTAAACTGAAAAAGGAAATCCGGTTTATGCTTTTGATGTCACAAACCATGATAATTGCGGACGAAACAGGGTGTTTTCCGTTTCTGAGGTGGATTTGATGATAAACGAGATCAAATTAGAATTAGATTAAAAAAAGCAAAGGTAAGCTAGATGAATAAAGTTATAGCGTTAGGTGCCGACAATGGCTATATGGACAAGGTAGAAACAACGATTAAATCAGTTTGTGTGCATAATGATAACATTAAATTTTACGTTTTTAATGATGACCTTCCTTCGGAATGGTTTCGTGTGATGAACAAACGTTTGGGAAAAATCAACTCACAAATTGTCAATGCGAAGATTTCAGATAACCACTTACGAAAGTATCATCTTCCAATGGCTCATTTATCTTATGCGGCTTATTTCCGTTTTTTTATTCCTGAGGTAGTAGAGGAGGAAAAGGTTTTATACCTTGATTCAGATATTATTGTAGATGGGGACTTGACGGATTTGTTTGAGATAGACCTCGGTGATTGTCCTTTAGCTGCTGTTCGAGACGATTTACAGAGGACAAATTTTAATTCAGGAGTCATGCTGATTAATAATAAGTATTGGAGAGAACATGACATTTCCACTCAACTGTTTGAATTGGCGGATCAATACCATGAAGATGAATATGGTGATCAAGGTCTTCTAAATCGTTATTTTATTGGCAAGTGGAAAGAATTAGATATGAGCTATAATTTCATGGTTGGTATGGATAGTGTGGCTACTTCTTCTCCCCAAAGTGATGAGTGGTATATCAAAGCAAAACAACATAAAAAGGTTTCTATTATCCATTATACGGCTGGGAAGCCCTGGCAGGCGGTGTTTAATAACCGTTTAGGTGATCGCTGGTGGTTCTACTATGCTCTGGATTGGTCAGATGTATTATTGCGTACAGAAATCACAAATCGTGATTTAGGAGCTTTAACTGTACAGGAACCCTACCATACAGCTATTTTCACAAATGCTTGTGAAATGGAACATTTGGAGTACCTGATTCAAGCCCTGCCTAATGTGCATTTCCATATTCTGGCTCATACAGTCTTTGCGTCACAGGTGGTTGATTTGCAACGTTATCTAAATGTGACAATATATCCTTGTTTTAATCAGTATAATTTTGAAACTGTTTTGGAGGAAATAGATTTTTATCTTGATATCAATCATTTTAATGAAATTATGTCGATTACACAGGAAGTTCATAAACTTGGAAAACTAATCTACGCCTTTGACAATACCAGCAAGGACCAGTCTGGAGATAGTCATGTTTATCCGGTTCAGAACCCTGAAATGATGGTGAAAGAAATTAAATCTTATCTGGCCACATTGGCTGATTAGACTTGTGGAGAGAGACAAAAATCGTTATCAGAGTACAATTGGAACTTGCTTGGAGGAGAGATGATTTACACTTTTAATCTGATGGTGGAATTAGAGCCTAACGGTGTCGATGTTGCTCAGGCTTACCGTGGACAAATCTTTAGGAAACTGGGGTGCCCAGCACGTTTTGTCTTTACGCAAGTTCCTCCTAGATATAAATGGGATTACTATTTGTCTTTGGGATATGCGGAAGATGAAATCATTCTAGTACATATGTTACTAACAGATCAGCGTGATATGACCTTGACAATGAGTGTGGAGGAAATGAAGCAAGGTTTGAATCTTCATTCCACTCCAATTGAACGAGATCAAGAGTTAATATTTCCGGAAGAGAATGGGATTTCTCTTGTCTTTCATCGAAATACTCTTAAGTCAAATTATGTTGATTATGTCGATTATTATGTAGCTGGTCATCTTCTTCGTAGGGAACATTACGGGAGTGTAAAGCTTTATACAGAATATTTTACAGCTGTTCCCACTGATGCGGGCTTAGAAGCAAGAGTCTTTCAGCGCCTTTTTTATAATTTGGATGGTTCTGTAGCTTTGGAGGAAATCAAAAAAACACCAGGTGATCTAACGGAATCGGTCTATCGGCAGGGAGATCATTGGTTTTATAATGAGTCGGAGCTTTTGAGTAAAGCGATCGGCACCTTACAGTTCTCGGCAAAAGACCATATCATTGTTGATCGTTTAGAGCGTCTCCCCTTTACACAGACTCTTTTAAAAATGAAGGGAGAAGCAACCTTGTCGTGTGTCCTTCATTCGATACACTATTGGGGCGACTGTATCAATTCCGAATATTTCCTTCTTTTTCAGTATGCTAACTATTTCGACCATATCATTGTATCTACGGAAGCGCAAAAGGAAGAATTAGAACGGGATCTGTCGACTGTTAAGCCTATATCGGTCTTGCCTGTCGGTGGACTTGAAAGTTTGCAATATGCTGATAATCGCAAACCTTATAGCTTGATGATTGCGGCCCGGTTTGAGCGGAGAAAGAGATTGGACCTAGCGATCGATGCGGTAGTGGCCTTGCATGAAAAAATTCCAGAGGTTACATTGGACATTTATGGTCAAGGTATGCTTTGGCAAGAAATTGAAGAAAAAATTAAGCAATTAAATGCTCAAAACTATATTCATCTCAAGGGGCACCAAGACCTTCAAACTCGTTTTAAGGAGTATGAACTTTATTTGGCCACTTCCGAGTGGGAAACGTTTGGTTTAACCTTGCTAGAGGCGATAGGATCTGGTCTTGTCATGGTGGGGACAGATGTCCCCTATGGGAATCCCACTTTTATAAAAAATGATCGAAATGGTTTTATCGTTCCGTTTGTAGATCGATCACATGAAGAAGTGGTTGCTGACTTGAATGGAGCGATGCAGAAGGCTTTCGAGCACTTGAATAGACTAAGAGAAGGTTCTTATGAATTGGCGAAACACTATATGACAGATCAAATGATGGGACAATGGAGAGATTTTTTGGTGAAATAGGGGAAGAATAGTGATGTATTATCTAGTCAATGAATGGTCCTTAGACGACGAGAGATTGAGGAAGGACTTAGAACAAATTGGTCTACCGATCCAATCTCTACAGTTAGAAAATATTCTGGATTCTATTTTTTTCAATCAGAAAGTGGACTCACCTCTGCATATGACCAGCCTTCCGTTACCCCCGTTTTGGGAAGTGTGTGCGAATGGGGATATTGTTTCTGATGGAATGAAGAGGGGAAAGATAGACTGTTTTCAGGATCGCCCTCAAAGGGTTAAAAAAGTAGATTGGTATGATCCAGATGGTCATTGCTCTGTGAGTGACCACTATGATCGATCTGGTAGCCTCTTTCTGAAAGAAGTTTGGAGTGCAGATGAACGCCATCTCTCTATTTATACGAATGATAGAATGGGGAAACTCTATCTATTCCATCAACATGATCGTGCGATCTACCAAGCGATCGATGGGTTAGAACAGGGTTTTCGTCGATAGAAGATGCGAAAAAGGCCCTTCTTCAAGAAGCTCTTTTGCAGGCTGAAACAGTTTTCTTGTCTGATACAGAATTGTTGAAGGCTTTACCCAAACTTGAGAAGGAACAGATTATCTTCTATGGTCGGTCAACTCTTCCTGAAGCAGAACTTGCTCCTCTGGTGGACAAGGGTATAAAAGTGTTCGTTCGTGAGCCTAACCTTGATATGGCGCCTCATTCGCTATTATTTTTCCCAACTTATTTGGGAGACTTGAGGGAATTTCAGCCACAGGTTCTTATTTTGACGAATACACAAGAGATTGAACAAATTGAAGTTCTTGTGAACACTCTTCCTCATTTTCAGTTTCATATTGCAGCCTTGACAGAGATGGGGGAACGATTAGTACGTCTCAATGATTACCCAAATATTCACCTTTATCCAGGAATTTCAGGTGAGAATTATGAGCGGTTATTAAATAAATGCCGTATTTACCTAGATATTGCTTATGCAGATGAAATTTTAGACGGAAATCGAATGGCTCTTGAAAAAGGAATGATTTTATATGCCTTTTGAAGAAACCTGTCACCGACCAAATGTTTATACAAAAGATCACTTGTTTCAAAAAAAGATGCCATTACAGACTTGATCGATGAACTATCTCAGCTGGAAGATCCTAAAAAATATCAATCAGCCTATGATAAGCAAAAGATTCATCCGGCGCTAGCAACAAAAGAAGAGTTAAAGATGAGAGTTCAAATGACAGAAAATAAAGAAGGGAAACTATGACGAAAGTACATATTACAAATCTATATGGTATGGCAGGCGATAGCACTGTTATCTTAGCTCAGAATGCTGTGACAGAAATTGCACGTTCAATGGGTTTTCGTGAAATCGGAATCTATTTTTATAATATCACGACAGATAGTCCAGGGGAACGAAGCAAGCGTCTGGATGGAATCATGGCTAGTATCTCATTTGGAGATATTGTTATCTTTCAATCACCAACTTGGAATGGTTGGGAATTTGATGCGGAATTTGTAGCGAAGATGAAGGATCTGAGGGTCAAATTAGTGGTCTTCATCCATGATGTTGTTCCACTGATGTTCCGAGATAATGCCTACCTCATGCCAGTTTATATGGATATGTTCAACCAAGCAGATGTTATCATCGCGCCATCGCAGCAGATGGTGGATCGTCTGCGTAAAGAAGGGCTAACGGTGGAAAAAGTCTTGATTCAAGAATTTTGGGACCATCCTCATAACCTCAGTTTGAACCAACCAGGATTTAAAAAAGAGATTTTCTTTGCAGGATCTTTTGACACGTTTTTCCAGAGTTGCAAAATTGGGTTTATGAAACCCCTTTGCGAGTTTTTGCGAATGAGCCAAAGAGCAATCCAGAAGCCAATTTAGTGATTGAAGGATGGAAGCGCAATGAAGAACTCCTGATGGAACTCTCAAAGGGAGGCTTTGGTCTTGTCTGGAATACCCAGTACAACGATGGGGAGAATGTTGACTATTACGAAATGAATATTTCACATAAGCTCAGCACCTATCTTGCAGCAGGAATTCCTGTGATTGTACCCAACACCTTATCAAATAGTCATCTGATAGAAGAGCGGGGCTTAGGATTTGCTGTGAACAGTTTGGAAGAAGCCAATCAATTGGTTCAAAAATATGGATCCAAAAAAACGTATCAAGAAATCAGTAATAGGGCCCAAGGCTTTTGCTTTCCTCCTTAAAGAGGGCTATATCACTAAGAAGTTGTTAGTTGATTCAATCTTTTGCCTGTCCTGCAAGTGATGAATACCTTTTACATCGCACTCTCTGCTAAAATATAAAAAGAAAAATGGAAAAAAATGGAAAAAAATTAGTGTCATCGTCCCTGTATATAATTCAGAGGCCTATCTTGAAAATTGCTTAAATAGTATCATCCAACAGACCTATCAAAATTTAGAAATTATATTAGTCAACGATGGTTCAACGGATGGTTCTGCCGCTATTTGCCAACGCTACAAGATTCAGGACCCTCGAGTGAAGGTCTATCATAAGCCTAATGGAGGAGTTGGATCAAGCCGGAATCGTGCTTTAGAAGTGGTGACGGGAGACTACATTCTCTTTGTGGATAATGATGATTGGTTGGAACTGGATCATATCGAGAGTTTATATCATTTGCTGAAAAAAGCAGATGCAGATATTGCAATTGGGAATTTCACTCAATTTATGGAAGAAGAGGGGAACTTTTTAATCCATGTTGGGGGAAATGATTATTTTGAGCGTGTCTATTCTCCTTTTGAGTGGTTCCAACATCAATATGATGGGCAGTATAATCTGAGCCAATGTTTCACGGTCCCTTGGGCAAGCTTTATAAGGCGGAATTGTTTAAAGAGATTGTTTATCCAACAGATAAAACGGTAGAGGATGATTATACGACCTACAAGGTCTATCTACAAGCCGATAAAATTGTCTATATGAACCGTGCCATCTATCTGCATCGTAAACGTGAGACAAGTGTGACCAAAACGGTCAATCTTGCAGATGTTTATCCGTTACAAAGTATCGAAGAACGCATGATGATTCTTCAATTGATCGGAGCTCCAATGGGCTTAATAGATGCAGAAATTGCTGCTTACAAGTGGCGATTGGCCATTCATGAAGAAGAGACCTTAAAACATGGAGACATGGAAGCTTATCAGCAAGTATTGGTAAAAAAACGGATCAAGGAGAAGAGTTTTCATGCATGATACAAAAAGTCGGGCGATTGTTCTAGCAGGAAATCAGAACTTTACCGCTCAGTTATCGACGACCATAAAATCTATCTTTTATCACAATAAAGATGTGAAAATTTATGTTTTGAATCGAGACATCCTTCCAGACTGGTTTCGAAAACCACGGAAGATGGCTCAGCTCTTAGGGGGCGACCTCATTGATGTCAAATTGAATCCGGATGATGTGAGGGATACCTGGTGGACTCAGGAACATATTAGTCTGGATGCTTATTCTCGCTACTTTATTCCTAAGTATATCTCAGAGGAAAAGGTGCTGTATCTCGATGCGGATTTGCTGGTTCTAAAGAACTTAGAGGATATCTTTGAAATAGATATGAAGGGCCACCCGATTGCAGCCGTGATGGACACAGATAACCAAAGTTTTAATTCCGGTGTCTTATTAATTGACAATGGTTTGTGGAAACGAGAAAATATGACAGAGCAGTTGGTGAATGAGACGAATGGCTCACTCCAGCAAGCTTTAGAAGGAAATATTCCTAAATTTAATGGGGATCAGACAATCTTTAATAAGGTCTTTCGTGATAGATGGTTAGCCTTGGATAAAAGGATGAACCTCCAAGTTGGTCATGACGTGACTGCTTTTTATGAGTCATTGGCCAAATCACTTTATAGATAGTGAAGATCCCTATATTGTCCACTTTCTTTCTCACAGGAAACCATGGACGACGCTAAGTGCCAATCGTTTCCGTCAATTATGGTGGGCCTTTCATGACATGGATTACAGTCAGGTCTTGTCTCACCATATGGGGGACTTCCAGATAGAGATGGATCCAGATTATGAGCTTCATCTGTTCAATTTGACCAATTCTCAATCCTTCAAAAATCTTGAGGAATTGATTCAGGGACATCCGAAGGCCTTGTTCCATATTGCTGCCTATACGGAAATGGGAGAGGAATTGATGCGTCTTGCAAAATATGAAAATGTGAGATTGTATCCAGAAGTCGTCCCTCCAGTATTGGAAGAACTTATCCATCGTTCTGCTGCCTATTTAGATATTAACTATGGTACTGCTGATCAAGCAACCTTGGCGACTTATGCGAAAACAGGGAAACCGATCTTGTCCTTCCCAGAAACCAGACATAGTGAGCAAGCGCAGTTAGAGGTCAACACGATTGAACAAATGCATTCACTCATTAAAGAGCGTATAAAGACAGGTGAATGGGGAGAAGTTCACGAGCTTCCACGATTGCACTCCTTAACCATGACCCAAACGCAAGATCTCGAGTCGATCGAAGAACTGGTCTGTGCTCTTCCATTTGTGCAGTTTCATATCGGTGCTTGGACAGCTATGGGACCTAAGTTAGTCGAATTAAAGCAACATCCCAATGTTAGTTTGTATCCTGCGATCAATCAGGAGCAGTTGACCCAGTTGATCCATAGTGCAGATCTTTATTTGGATATTAATCGTGGCGATGAAGCTGGTGATATTCTATCACAGGTAGAATTGGCGGGGATTCCTAGTTTTGGTTTTTATAAAACCCAACACGGGAACCATGGGCAGTTTCTTTTTTCAAGTGAGCGACCACAGGAGCTGATCACGGCGATTGAACAGTTTGATAGTGAAGGAAGCTTGCCTAAAATTCTCCCTCTACCAACGGTTAAGTCCATTGATGAGAGTCTGGACTTCATTAGGGAAAATCATTCATCTGTCATTCGTTTTGGAGATGGTGAAATCAATCTAATTGCTGGCCATTCTATTGCCTACCAAGATTATCATCCTGAACTAGCACGATCTCTACGTGAGTTGGTTGGAAAGAACAGTTCAGAAAAACTCTTAGTCTGTTTGCCAGATGCTTTCGAAGATCGCTTCCAATTTACATGGTGGGCAGAAGATTTTTGGAAAAAGCATTTGGATCATTATGATCAGTTTTATCGTGAAATTGCTCCAGCTCCTTGCTATGGATCTACCTTTATTTCACGTCCTTATATTGACTTTAAAGATAAAAGTCGAGCAGCCTCCCAGTTTGACAAACTTAAAAAACTGTGGGAGAATCGGGATATTCTGATTGTTGAAGGAGCAACTTCTCGTACAGGGGTGGGTAATGATCTGTTTGATCGTACAAACTCCATCCTGCGAATTGTTTGTTCTTCACACAATGCTTATAAGGATGTGGATACAATTGAGGCCACGATTCGCCAATATGCGGAGGATCGCTTAATTCTGATTATGTTAGGCCCAACAGCAAAAGTATTGGCTGCTCATTTGGCGAATGATGGTTACCAAGCACTGGATATTGGGCATATTGATTCAGAATACGAGTGGCTGAAGATGGGAGCACAGACGAAAGTCAAGTTGAAACACAAACACACAGCAGAATATAATTTTGACCAAGATATTGAATTCATCGAGGATGAAACCTACACCAAACAAATCGTGGCAGACTTATCTCGTTTGCCAATAGAATAAGAAAGATACATGAATAATAAAAATGCAGTAGTATTGGCAGGAGATTATGCTTATATTCGTCAGATAGAGACCGCTTTAAAATCTCTTTGCTATCACAATCGCCAGCTTAAAATATACCTTTTCAATCAAGATATCCCAGTCGAGTGGTTCCGTGCCACGAGAGAGCATGTGGAGAGACTCGGAGGAGAGCTTCTTGATATTAAGTTGATTGGACCACAGTTCCAGATGAATTGGACGAATAAACTGGGTCATATCAACCATATGACCTTTGCACGGTATTTTATTCCAGATTTTGTTCAGGAGGATCAGGTTCTTTATTTGGATAGTGATCTTGTTGTGACTGGGAATCTTGATTCTCTTTTCAATCAGGAGTTGGGAGAGAATTATGTTGCCGCCGTTCGTTCTTGTTTTGATGCGGGAATTGGTTTTAATGCGGGCGTATTATTGATCAATAACCGTCTTTGGAAGGATCAGCAAATCCGTCAGGTTCTAGTCGAAACGACAGAGCGCGAACATGCAAATGTGGGAGAAGGGGATCAGTCGATTCTCAATATGGTATTTGAAGATCGCTATTTAAAATTGGATGATATTTACAATTTTCAAATTGGTTTTGATGCGGGAGCAGGGGAAGCTGGTCATCGTTTTGTGTTTGAAATCCCTTTGGACCCGCTTCCTTTGATTCTTCATTATATCTCTCCTGATAAACCGTGGAACCAGTTTTCAGTAGTGAGATTACGTGACCAGTGGTGGCGGTATCATCTAATGGAGTGGTCTGAGGTGATGAGTCATTGGAAAGAACGTGGCTTTGAGTTGGGACCAAAAAATTCCAAGCCCCTTCTAACCTGTTATACACTAACGAATTCTTATCTCTTAGAACAGATAGAATATTTGGTCCAACACCTTCCAGAAGTTCATTTTGAAATCGCTGCTTATACTTATATGGCAGTAGAGTTATTACGTTTATCACAATATCCAAATGTGAGTCTTTATCCGAATACGTATCCGCTTTTGATCGAGCAACAGTTACCACAGGTAGATCTTTATTTAGATATCAATCATTTTGATAAAATCCCATTGATATATGAGTTGGTTGGTCAGGCCGGAATCGCGATGTTTGCATTTGAAAATACCCAGGGACAGGGACAAACTTACCAGGCTGTTTTTTCTCATGAACATCCAGAAGAAATGGTGGCAGCTATACGTCATTATATTGAAGAGCGTAGAAGTAATAGAAAGGGGCCAGACTTATTGTGAGCAGATTTCGACATACCGTTGTTTTAAAACGGATTTCTTGGACCTTGTTTTTCCTCTTTATATATATGTTAGGAAGCCAATTGCTATTACCTTTTGTCAATCTAGATGATCCTAACTTTTTAGGTGGAGCCACTTACTCGTTAACTTTTACAAGTGCCATGATGGGAGGGAATCTAAAGTCGCTTTCTGTCTTCTCTGTCGGCTTATCCCCCTGGATGTCTGCCATGATTCTCTGGCAAATGTTCACACTTTCGAAAAAGTCAAACTTAGGGAAATTACCAATAGAAATTCAAGATCGGAGACGAATGTATTTGACATTAGGGATTGCTTTGATCCAGTCATTGGCTGTTTCTCTCAACTTACCGATTGAGGCGGGTATTCCCAAGGGGCTAGCAATTGTCACAAATACGTTGCTTTTAATAGCGGGGGCCTTCTTTCTGGTTTGGCTGTCAGACCTGAATTCTTTCATGGGAATTGGTGGTTCTATTGTGATTTTGATGGCTAGTATGGTAGCGAATATTCCACAACAGATTGTGACGAGTATCCAACGCTTGCATGTTGGTTTGGATTTTATTCTCTTACTGGTTGTCATGGGTGTGATCTTTCTCTACGTTTCTGTTACTTTCCAGGAGGCACGCTATCGGATTCCGGTAAATAAAATTGATATTCATAATCGGTTTAAACAATACTCTTATTTGGATATTATGTTGACACCAGCAGGTGGGATGCCTTTTATGTATGCCATTTCAATGGTTTCTATTCCTCAGTATGTGCTGCTCTTATTGCGGATGGTGCTTCCTAAAGCTGACTGGATTCCCAAATGGATATCGGCTCTCACAATTGGGCAACCTCTTTGGCTGGTGCTCTACCAACTGATTCTATTTGTTTTGTCCATTGCTTTTGCCTTTGTAAATGTCAGTGGTGAACAAATCTCGGAGCGGATGCGGAAGTCCGGCGAATATATCTATGGTATTTATCCTGGTCCCGATACTAGTCGATTCCTGAATCGTTTAGTCATGAGATTTGCAGTTATTGGAGCGGTATATACTGTTTTGATGGCGGGAGGTCCCATGTTGGTCGTTTTAATGGATCCACAATATCTACAATTAAGTATGATCCCAGGTATGTTTCTGATTTTTAGTGGGATGGTATATAATATTCGAGAAGAAGTAAAAGCCTTGACGCTAAATGAATCCTACAAGGGATTGTTTGAGTAGAACAATAGTGAGAAATGCTGGTGCAAATACGATCACTCTCAAGAATATTTTGAGAGTGATAGGCAGCTAGATGAATCAATTGTCTGGCTACCTATCACTACGATGTTCGTAGCCCAGTAGAAAAAGTTTTGGTCTTTGCTTATGGAAGATTGGTTTTCTATAGAAAAGGCATCTTTAATGTTATTTCCCCCTCTTTGTTGTTGGGATAAGCGCGTGAATTATAATCAAAATAAAGTCATTGAAAAGGAGCACTATGTACTATTTTATTCCTGCTTGGTACGGGCAAGGGGTTGAGTTTTGGCAACCAGATATGACCCCATGGTACAATAGAAGAAAAAAAATTGATTTTGATGATACACTCCATCAAGTGAGAATCTTTCAAGAACAGGATCTGGATCCAACCCTATTGTTGCTGACCTACCAGCCTCATTTACGGTATTTTTTGCATCGATACGATCTTTTAGAAGCCAATTATTTCTCAGTTTTTGATGCGATTCAAGGAATTCCCGATCAACCCATGCGTTGCCTTCAAGTGAAGGACTTAAGTTGGGGAGATGATTGTGATTTTATCTATACCCCCTTTGCAATTGTAGTAGAGAAGAGGGGCCAACGTTACGCTGAAATTGAACTAGGACCCGAAGGATATCTGAGCATGATCCGCTATTTTCGAAATGGTCAAATTTTGAGGGAAGTGATTTATGATGATCGTGGCTTTGTTTCCAGTGTCCTTCAATTTCAAGATGGGCGGGCAAGTTATCGTGCCTATATGAATTCAGAAGGGATATGGCAGTTGTGCCATTTTCTTGATGGGCGTGGAATTGTCTGCAATCCGGATATGAAGCATCGTTTTAAAAAAGACTACTATCTTAATTTGGAAGAGGTTATTTGGGAGTTCTTTGATCGCTATCTTGAAGAACAGGCCCAAAGCTCGGATTGCTTTGTAGTAGCTTCTGAGCAAAGAATGAACCGAGATGTTTTTGAGCATCTTCCTCAGGAGAGTAAAAAGGTTTTAACCTGGTTTAAAGAGAGGAATCAATCAGATTCAATAGAAGATTACGAACCCTATTTAAAAGCAACCCAATTAGTGGTTAGTGATCATCAGAAGTTTGTGGATCAGGTTTGTGAATGTTTCCCAGATCAGGCGTCAAAAGTTCGACATATGGCGCCCTACGATACACGACTTTCTAGGGATGAGTCAACGTGTAAAAAGAATCAAAAATCTTTTATCAGATCGATTTAGACCAGTTAGATATGGATGCCATTCATCAAGTATTGGCATTTGTAGCTAAATATCCTAGAACGAAGGTGTTATTTGGTTGTTTCAATGCCCAGCATGCTGACTTTGAAACTTTTAAAAAAGGAGTAGAAGACCTCATTTCAAGATCCTTTCGACTAGATGATTTTGTATCTATTAAAGAAAGTCAGGGAGCTGAAAACAAGCTAGTAGAAAATCAAGAAATGGAGTATCGTTTTGACTTTATAAACCTTCTTGATGAAACAACTTTGATGAGGGAATTGGAGTACACACGTCTGATTGTTGATCTGAGTCCAGAGCCCTCATCGATACACCCAGCTTGCTGGTATCAGCGCAGGGATCCCTCAGATAAATATTGTAGCTTCTGATTATGTTAGTCACTTAGAGAATGGTTATATTTTAGAACAATTAGAAGACTTTGAGGAAGCCGCATACTATTATCTAGGTCAATTAAAACATTGGAATCAGGCTTTAATTGCTGCAATTGATAAGATCAGAGAAAATACAGGGGATCGCTTTGTCGCAAAATGGGAAAATGACTTGAAGGAGAAATAGAATGTCTAAAGTGACTATTTTGCAAATTGGACGTGAAAATTGGATGAACCAGTTAGAGCTTCCCAAAAATATAACGTGGATCTACCTGCGTGCCGGGCTAGCAAGTGATATTAAGGCACGAATGAAGCAGGGAAAAATAAAAAATTTTGATGCTGTTTTAGTAGATGATCCGCTTGCCTTGTGGCTGTTATCGGATTTACGTGATTATTTGGCCCCCTATACTGTTTTTTATGATGAAACTATCAAAATTGTCGATCCGCGTGTAGAACAATTTACAAAAGAGGTGTGTGCAGTACCAACTGACTTCTCTCATCCTCAGGAACTCCTTCGGATCTTGCCAAAGGCGCTATTTTCAGGTCAGTATGGTGATAAACTGTTTCCTTTCCAAATTCAGGTACAACCACGATTTAAAGGGAAGGTAACCTATAATGGTCATGAGAATATGTGCCTTGAAGGAGACTATGGTTCTTCTTTTAAACCCCTATTAAATTGGTCTTATAATATACGAGTCGATAAAGATAGACCTGTCGAATTGTGGTTGGAGTTTGAAAAAGAAGAGACCTGCCAGTGTCAGCTGATTTTAAGAGTGATTCCAGAAGGTGCTGTTACCGATATTGCAAAGACGGTCATTGTCAGTGAAGAAGAGATGCGTGAAGGCGCGATTGTTCTAGACCAAGAGATGACCTATATGATATCTGCAACTCTTGAAGCCAAGGGGCAAGGGCGTCTCATAGTTGGGAATCTTCATCAACGTTGGACACGATTCCAATTTGGGAAGTACCTATTAGGAGGAGGCATCTTACATGATCGTCACCGTCAAGAATTGAATTACTTCTTTCATCCAGGAGATTTCAAGCCACCCTTATCCGTGTATTTTGCAGGTTTTCGCCCGGCAGAAGGTTTCGAGGGGTATTGGATGATGCGTTCGATGGGGACTCCCTTTCTTCTATTTTCAGATCCCCGATTACTAGGTGGGGCATTTTATATGGGGAGTGATGAGTTAGAACAAGGGGTACGAGATACCATTCAGCACTATTTGGATTATTTGGGATTTGATCAGGACCAACTGATTTTTTCTGGAATGTCAATGGGGACTTATCCCTCTATGTATTATGGTGCTGATTTTGAGCCACATGCCATTATTGTTGCAAAGCCTCTTACAAATATAGGAACGATTGGAAATAGAGCACGGTTGTTAGCACCGGAAGTCTTTCCAACAGGAATTGATGTCCTTCATATGCAGACAGGTGGTTTAGAAAATGCTGAGGTTCAGGAACTGGATAACCGTTTTTGGGACAAGTTTAAGCAGGCAGATTTTAGCAATACAACCTTTGGATTTTCTTATATGAAGGATGAAGATATGGATCCAACTGCCTATGACGATTTGACCACTGCACTTTATTATTCAGGCGCTAAAATCCTCAGCAAGGGAACCACAGGACGACACAATGATGATTCGACCACTGCGACAACCTGGTTTATCAATTTTTATCGAATGATACTAGAAAATGATTTTGGAAGAAAAGGATAGAGATGACATATATGAAAACACCTCAAATTTTATGGGGAGCGAATATGAGAACCTATATGCATGGTTCACAAGTTGAACAATTTCAAGATGGTTCGGTTCGTTTTTATAATCCTTTAGTGGCTTCAGGAACGGAGATACATTCTTGGACTGCCATACAAAATTATCAAGGAAGTCGGACCCAGCCAGTCTTGCCTTTATTGAAAAAAGGTCAGACCTACCGACTAGATGCTTTTTATACGACGGTTCCACAAGACTCGGTTTATCTCAAAGTAAGTTTTTGGGATCGCTATGATAAGGAAGTGAAACAAATTATTGAAAAGAGTCATTCGGTGACATTTGTCTACCCTAAGGAAGCCTATTATTATAGTATTGCTTTGTTGAGTGCAGGCGTGCTGGAGTTGAACTTTAAAGGGATGGGCATTGAAGAAGTAGGTGATGGACATGTTTAAACGTTTAAGACCGATGAAATCTGTCAAAGAATTACTTCACCAAGTCAATAGTTGGGCTGAGAGGATCGAACCATTAACAGATCAACAATTAAGGGACAAGACGATTACCTTTAAAGCGACTGGAACAAGGTGAAACGTTAGATGATCTGTTGTCAGAAGCTTATGCAGTGGTCCGTGAAGCCGATCGGCGTGTTTTAGGGATGTTTCCTTACGATGTACAGGTCATGGGAGCTATTGTGATGCACCAGGGCCATATCGCTGAGATGAGTACTGGTGAAGGAAAAACGTTGACAGCCACCATGCCTATTTATCTAAATGCTTTGACGGGTGAAGGGGCTATTCTTGTCACAACCAATGAATACCTAGCCAAACGTGACGCGGAAGAGATGGGACAGGTCTATGAGTTTCTAGGCTTATCTATCGGCGTTCCATTTGCACCAGATGGAGAAGATCTGGAAGCATCAGATAAACGTGCGATTTATGCATCTGACATTATCTATACGACGAATAGCGGTCTCGGATTTGATTATTTAATTGATAATCTGGCATCGAATGAAGAAGGGAAATTTTTACGTCCATTTAACTACGCGATTATCGACGAAGTTGACTCGGTTTTATTGGATAGTGCTCAAACGCCATTAATCATTTCGGGATCTCCTCGTGTACAATCAAATTATTATGGCATGATCAATACCCTTATGACCACAATGGTTGAAGGGGAAGACTACATCTTTAAAGAAGAAAGGTGAGGTTTGGTTGACAGAAAAAGGTGCTCATTCAGCAGAGGCTTATCTGGGAATTGATAATCTTTATGCCAAAGATAATGGAGAATTTGCTCGACATCTCATCTATGCATTAAGAGCTCATAAACTTTTTAAAAGAGATAAAGACTACATTGTTCGCCAAGGAGATATGGGAGCAGAGGTTGTCCTACTTGATCGAGCAACAGGTCGCCTTATGGAGTTGACAAAATTACAAGGTGGGCTCCATCAAGCGATTGAAGCAAAAGAGTTAGTCAAACTTTCTCCCGAGACGCGTGCGATGGCTTCCGTTACTTATCAGAGTCTCTTTCGAAATTCAAGAAGATTTCAGGAATGACTGGGACCGGGAAGACAGCTGAGAAAGAATTTCTAGATACATTTGGAATGCAAGTCATTCAGATTCCGACCAATCGTCCCAAACAAAGGGTAGATTACCCAGATAATCTCTATGTGACCTTGCCAGAAAAAGTTTATGCTTCTTTAGAGTGTATTAAGACCTACCATGCACTTGGCAATCCTCTTCTCATTTTTGTTGGATCTGTTGAGATGTCTGAACTTTATTCGAATTTGCTCCTCAGAGAAGGAATCGCTCATAACCTCTTAAATGCCAATAATGTTGCCAGAGAAGCTGAGATGATTGCGGAGTCAGGTCAGATGGGTGCTGTTACGGTTGCGACTTCTATGGCCGGAAGAGGGACCGATATTAAATTGGGCCCTGGTGTAGCAGAGTTGGGTGGTCTTGTGGTCGTTGGGACAGAAAGAATGGAAAGTCAACGGATAGATTTACAGATCCGCGGTCGTTCTGGACGTCAGGGAGATCCAGGAATATCGAAGTTCTTTGTGTCCTTAGAAGACGATGTCATCAAAAAATTCGGGCCTGAGTGGGTACATAATTTTTACAAAGATTACAATGTGGATGATCGTGTTCATTATCAAGAACTAACAGGGCGTCGTTACCGTAGATTGGTTGAAAAAGCTCAAAGAGCAAGTGATAGTGCAAGCCGTTTTTCACGGCATCAGACATTAGAATATGCTGAGTGTATGAATATCCAGCGGGAGTTAATCTATGGACAACGTGACCACTTGATTTATCAAGACCAAGACTTGAATGAGACCATAGATGCTGTCCTTCATGACTATATAGAAAATGTCGTAAAAGAGGGAACTCTAACAAAAAAGGAAGATTTGTATCACTTTATTCTAAACAATATCAGTTTTCAGATTGATCAAATACCAGAAAATCTTGATTTACTAGATGAAAGGGCGGTTGCTTCTTTGATCTATCATTTCGCGTATGAAGAATTGAATCGAAAAAAAGAACTCTTAGAAGCTTTTGACCTTGTTCGCTATTTCCAATGTTTGGCGATGTTAAAAGCAATCGATGATAACTGGGTTGAACAGGTAGACTATTTGCAACAGTTACAACAGGCTATTGGTGGGCAACAAGCAAGCCGTAAAAACCCTATTGTTGAATATTACCAAGAAGCCTTTGCTGGTTTTGAGGCAATGAAATCACAAATCAAAAAAGATATGGTACGTAATCTTCTGCTAAGCCAAATCTTAGTCTCACCAAATGGTGAGATTGTTACCCATTTCCCATAAAAAAAGAAAAGGAAACTATGTCAAAGAAAGATCTATTTCACGAAGAAGTTGAAGGGCGCATGGAAAAATTAAAGCAAAAGCCAATCAAAAAAGAAAAAGCGACAACAGGCGAAAGGATTAATAAAATCTTCACCACTTTGTTTGGTTTAGTGATTATCGTCGGTCTTCTCTTTACCCTGCTTGGTTTGTTGAGGTGATTATGGAAGTTTTATGTTTAATCCTATTGATTGTTTTAAGTGTTCTACTAATTGTATTGATTACACTACAGCCACGGCAAACACAGATTTTTTCCAATGATGCTATGAGCAATATCGGAAAAGGTAGTTACTGGTCAAGCCAGCCTTTGCTAAAGATCGGGACCTTGGTGACGAGTTTAGCTCTTTTAGTGTTACTACTTTTCCTGATGATTTTCGTTTACAATTAGTGGTCAAGTTAAGATTGAGTCAGAGAGTGGGACAGAAATCGGTAATTCGTTAGAATTCGATTTCGTCGTCCCACCTCCGCACAGTTGAGTAGGGCTGTAAAAGCTGATGAAACCAGCGTAGTAGAGCCCACTCAACCACTGCGTCTTGCTCGACAATCCAAAAATAATTGAGAGGCTAGGACTTTTGTCCCAGCCTCTTTTTAGAACAAAATTGAGTGTGTAGTACCAGTAATTTATTTGGATAGGGATAGCGTCTAGAAGGAAGGCTGGGATATTTTTAGAAGATCAGTCGAAAAATATCAAAAAAATACTATTAATTGTAGAGATAGTTTGATATAATGAAGGTTATTGTTAAATAAAAATACTAAATGGTAGGAAAAAGAACGTATGCATTTTAAACGAACCAAAGGTGAATATCGCGAAACAGATCGCGTGACACGTTTCAAATTAATAAAATCAGGGAAACATTGGCTCCGTGCAGCGACTTCTTATTTTGGACTGTTCCGAGTCCTCAAGGGAGGAGTTGACAAGGCCAGCGTCCGAGTGCCACAGCTCGAAGAAAACGCACCTTCTTCAGTAAAAGAGCACTTATTAAAGGGATTGTTAACAACGGGAGCCTTGTTAACCGGAGCAGCTACGACCTATCGTGTACAAGCAGATGAATCGAATGATGCATCTGCTCTTGAGCGTGCGGTAAGTCCAGCGACAGATGTATTGGCGGCATCAGACTCAGCTGTTTTAGGTCACTCAACAGAGCCTTCACAGACACAATCACAAACAGAAGCAGCGTCAGCCTCTATTTCAGAGTCAGCCTCAGTAGAAGCTTCTGTGTCTCATTCATTGAGTGTGTCAACGAGTGCCTCAGAATCTGCTAGCACGTCTGCATCAGAGTCAGCATCAACCTCGGCTTCAGAATCAGCCAGCACTTCAGCTTCCCAAAGCGCATCAACCAGTGCCTCAGCATCGATGAGTTCATCGCTTTCGATGTCATCAGAGCCTATTGATTCTCAAGTTGTTTCTGGTGAAAAATTAAATTCTAGAGTAGATTCTGAAGTTCAAAGTTGCTAATTCTCCCATAGCTTCTAGCTTAGTAGTTATAAATAGTCAAACGATGAATATTACTTCTACAGCTACAGCAACTATTGCGATAACATCAACATCTGAAGTAACATCTAAGAAAATAGAAGAAGATCGCAAGAAACTTGAAAAATTGTCTGCCGAAATGGGCGAATACCTTGCTAAGGCAGTAGATTTACCGGATACAGATTCAGCTATTCTCAAAGTTAAGACTGCTACTGCTGAGATTGAGTCAGCGCTCAAGGAACCAAATGTTGACCTAGGGCCAGTGATCAAATCAGCTACTTCGGCTCGTAACTCTATCGTTAATGCGGTTTTACGTGCAAACTCAGGTAAACGTGATAGCCGTAATGGACAAATAATACCAAAGGGAGAAAATCTTAGAGGATTTGCGCCTATTACACAAAATGAGCATACAACCGCTTCTCTCGAACAAGGAACCTTTGTGAGTGGGAGTCGAGAGGTAAGCTGGCGTATTAATATGCATTCACAGAGTCCGCTTAATTACGCTGGTCTAATTGCTCAAGTGGATAAAAATACAACCATCACTCGTGTTCTTTTCAATGGCCAACCTATGGAAAAAAATGGTGGCTCAGGGAACGAATATGTTTTCAATAAGCGTCATGATTTGAATAGGAATCTTGAAGCGACTATTTGGATCTATGCTACTGTAAATAATAATTCTAGTGAAGCTACTTTGAATGCTCAAGTGGCTACAAGTAGTAGACCGTTTGATGGTTCTACCACTTCGGGCAATTACACCCAAGTTATGAATGGTTCGGTTCCTACTGGTACAGGTCAAAGAGCAACCGATAAAGCACCTACTATCTCGATCACCCCTTCTTATGTTGAAGTATATAATGATGAGGTTTTAGGTGGAGCAAACGGAATTCCTTTTGTCATGAAGGATGATAAAGGGGTGCTAACTATGTTAGCTGATCCGAATAATACTATCATCACTGGTTTGACCATGACTCGTGCACCATTTGGTAATCAAGGATTTAAACCTTATTATTCTAATAGACAGAATCCTAAAGAACATACTTCAGTTGTAAGTGGAACAATTGGTCGAGATTCTAATGCTTGGAAGCCAATGACTCCAGGCGTTTACAATCTTGACTTCAAAGTGTTTGACACTGCTCAACAAAGTACTTTGGGTCGCTTGACGCTTAACATCAAAGGCTTCAACGAACGTAACGAACCTGTGAGTGGCGACACTGTTACAGTTAACAACCCGTCATCTTTAAGCGAGACTGAGAAAGCTCAAATCCTAGCAAACTTCAAGAACCAAAATGCTACGATCCTATCAAGTGCTGACTACGTGAAGGGTTCTGAAGGTGGTAAAGATATTACAGTGTCTAACACTGGTGAAATCACCATTACCTATCGTGATAACACTGTAGACATCGTCCAAGCCAGCGTAAGAGCGGAAACGGAAGTACCTGTTCCTGCTGTTACAGTGACACGTGATGGTCAGACTATTCCATCGACTCCAAGTCCAGTTGCTAGTCGTGGAGATGAACATATCGTCTATGCTGGTGATGACTTCACCGTTAAATTTACAGCGACTGATAATAGTGGTAAGTTAAAAGAGTTCAAGATTGTTTCAATGGCAGATGGGACTCGACCAGGATTGAGAGATAACTTCTTTGAAGATCCTAAATATGGTACAGGAACTGTGGATCTCTTGACAGGAGATATCACTGCTACACCAGAAAATCCTGCGACTATAACCGTCAATGCTCATATGAAGGATGATCTGGAGTGGAAGTCAGGCAATACCTGGCAACGGAATGCAGTTGCAACTGACCAAGTAGGAAACGTAAACGGAACTGTTGGAACTGGTAATGTTCGTATCACTCAAGGACAACTTAAAGACCGTCTTTCAGTGACAAATCCTGAATTTACACCTGTTACAGATAAATAACTTGACAGAAACTGAAAAAACAGCTGTTAAGAATGCCATCTATGCTAAGAATAATCAGACAACTCACCGTATCAAAGATATTGAAGTTCAAGCAAATGGTACAGCAACGATTGTCTATAACGATGGAACTCGTAGCACTCCAATTCCACAGTCAGTGACAGTTAATGAACGTCCAAAATTGGTGATTTCGTACGATAGACCAGCTACCAAGGAAATTGATATTTATCGTGACGAGGAAGTTAACCTAACCTTTAAAGCGACGGATGATTCTGGAAAGATCTCTTCTCTGAAGTTTGAAAGACAAGACTCGGCAGATGATTCAAATGGTATTAACTATGCGGGCTATGATGGTCTCAAACGTTCAAATCCGATTACAAACTTGACGGATCAAGCAAATGCAACAATTACCATTACAGGTAAGCTAGATAAGAAATTCGCAGCAGGTCAATCCTTTGTCCGCTATTTGATGGCAACAGATGACCGTAATACTGCTGATAGTAACCATGCAAAAAATGGTATTACCGACAATGGTTATGTCAAATTTAATATCAAGAATCAGACCGATAAGTATAATGCTGTGTCCAAGTCTTCAACTGTCTATACTTTTATAGGTGAGACAGCAGATGATTTGTCAAACGCTACTAATTTTGTTCAGCTTGAAGGCGGGAAACAGCTACCACAAGGTGCGACTGTAACTTGGAAGACTCCGATTGATACGACAAGTTATGGAAATAACAAAAAGCTGTAGCAACAGTTAGGTATTCAGATGGCTCTACAGATGATGTGACTATCAATTACAGCACTATGGCAACAATTGCACCAAAAGAGCCAATCAATGATATTCAAGGTACAACACCACACAATGGGACAGCTTGGTATGATTATGTATATCAAGTGGGGGGAGCTTTCCCTTCAGGCGCTAGTCAGAAATGGACTACAGCTGGAGGCTCTCCTCAAGAATCCTCACCAATTAACACTGCTGAGGCGGGAAGCTTTACTTATAACTTTACTTTTACTTATCCAGTTGGTCGATTTGGAGAAAGTGATGCAGCTAAAGTTTTGAGCAAGACTGTGAATGTTGTACATAATGTTTACAAGTTTGAATCAAATCGCTCCTATGTCTTTACTCAATCTCAGACAAATGATGCTAACTATCAACGTATAGTTGCAAATCCAAAAGATTCTATTACAAAGGTGACAGGTGCACCTGATTATAATGTAAATAAGACGAATTTCAGATGGGCTAATGGTGAACCAGATCTTTCAACTGTTGGTCGATTTACTAAGGATGTAGAAGTTGAGTTGCCAGCAGATGGCACAGGTGTCCGTGTCAAACAGCGTGTTCCAATTACTTACACAGTCAATCCACAAGCACCACAAATCGCTGATGATCAAGTGACAAATACAGGAGGTTTACCAAACCGGTCGATCACTGTAACAAATGTTACACCGGGATCAACTGTAACCTTGACAATAGCTGGACATATTTTCACTAAAGAAGTGAACAATACTGATACTAGTATCACATTTGATCCTACCGACTTAAAGCAGGCCTATGATGAGAATAATGGCCTTCTTCCAATAGGGGAGGTGACAGCTAAGCAAGAGAAAGTAGTAACTCTTCCAAGTGGTGGAACAGAAACCTTAACTTCAGCTACAACGACGAAGACGATTACCAAGGAAACTGAAAGTCCAGAAGCTACCTTTGAACTTTATGTCAAGAACGATAAGACTGGCCTATGGGAAAAACAAACGATCAAGAATAATGTTCGTCCAGGAGTCAGTGGTTACGAAGTCTTCGCAGGCGACAAGATTAAAGTTGTTTTAACTGCTAAAGATAATAGTGGTAAGATTAAAACTCTGAAATTAAACGATGGAACTTCTGATAAAGATCGTATTTCCAAGAAGGTTATTCTTCAGATGATGCAGCACCAGGCATTAAGGATACTCCTACTGAAGCTTCAGCAACAAATCCAAAAGTATTAGAGTATACTGCTACTTACGGAGAAAATGTCCAATATAACGATAAAAACAAATGGACTCGTGGAACTAATGCTACAGACTTATCAGATAATACGGGTAGAGTAACGGCTGTAGTAGCGCAAGGGAAACTGAACGAAAAATTCCCTGGTATTAAGCCAAGTGATGCTGTCCAGGTTTCTAATTTAACTTCATTGACGCAAGCTGATCTTGATAAGATTCTTGCTGCAGTGAAGGCGTCCAACCCTGCGTCAGATTTCCGTATTAAATCATATGATATTGATAGCAATGGAACTGTAACGATTACCTACAAAGATGGAACACAAAATACAGTGACTCCAGATTTGTCGGATTCGGACTATAAGTCCGCCTCGCAAAGTGCCTCAACGAGTGCAAGTGAATCCGCAAGTACTAGCGCCTCGCAAAGTGCTTCAACTAGCGCCAGAGCGTCCGCAAGCACCTCAGCTTCACAAAGCGCCTCAACCAGTGCCAGCGAATCCGCAAGCACAAGTGCATCGCAAAGTGTTTCGACAAGTGCAAGTGAGTCGGCAAGTACATCTGCATCACAAAGTGCTTCAACGAGTGCAAGTGAGTCGGCAAGTACTAGCGCATCGCAAAGTGCTTCAACCAGCGCGTCAGAGTCCGCAAGTACATCTGCATCAATGAGTGCTTCAACGAGTGCATCAGAATCAGCAAGTACTAGCGCATCGCAAAGTGCTTCAACCAGTGCCAGCGAATCCGCCAGCACAAGCGCCTCACAAAGTGCTTTAACCAGTGCCAGCGAATCCGCAAGTACGTCTGCATCAATGAGTGCTTCGACAAGTGCGTCTGAATCAGCAAGTACAAGTGCATCAATGAGTGCTTCGACAAGTGCGTCTGAATCAGCAAGTACTAGCGCATCGCAAAGTGCTTCAACCAGTGCGTCTGAATCAGCAAGTACTAGCGCATCGCAAAGCGCCTCAACCAGTGCCAGTGAATCAGCAAGTACATCCGCTTCACAAAGTGCTTCAACCAGTGCGTCAGAATCAGCAAGCACAAGTGCCTCACAAAGTGCCTCAACGAGTGCAAGTGAATCAGCAAGCACAAGTGCTTCACAAAGCGCGTCAACCAGCGCGTCTGAGTCAGCAAGTACAAGTGCGTCACAAAGTGCGTCAACAAGCGCATCAGAATCCGCAAGTACCTCTGCTTCACAAAGTGCTTCAACGAGTGCAAGTGAATCTGCAAGTACCTCCGCTTCACAAAGTGCTTCAACAAGTGCATCAGAATCCGCAAGTACCTCTGCATCGCAAAGCGCTTCAACAAGTGCATCAGAGTCAGCAAGCACAAGCGCATCGCAAAGTGCATCAACCAGTGCGTCTGAGTCCGCAAGTACATCTGCTTCACAAAGTGCTTCAACAAGTGCCAGCGAATCTGCAAGTACGTCTGCGTCACAAAGTGCATCAACCAGTGCGTCAGAATCAGCAAGTACAAGTGCGTCACAAAGTGCCTCAACCAGTGCCAGCGAATCCGCAAGCACAAGCGCATCGCAAAGTGCTTCAACCAGTGCAAGTGAGTCCGCAAGCGCAAGTGAATCCGCAAGCACAAGTGCCTCACAAAGTGCTTCAACAAGTGCCAGCGAATCTGCAAGTACGTCTGCGTCACAAAGTGCTTCAACCAGTGCAAGTGAGTCAGCAAGCACAAGTGCATCAATGAGTGCTTCGACAAGCGCAAGTGAATCCGCAAGCACAAGTGCGTCACAAAGTGCTTCAACAAGTGCCAGCGAATCTGCAAGTACTTCAGCGTCACAAAGCGCGTCAACCAGCGCGTCTGGGTCAGCAAGTACAAGTGCGTCACAAAGTGCGTCAACAAGCGCATCAGAATCAGCAAGTACATCTGCGTCACAAAGTGCATCGACAAGTGCCAGTGAATCCGCAAGTACATCTGCATCAATGAGTGCTTCAACGAGTGCATCAGAATCAGCAAGTACTAGCGCCTCGCAAAGCGCCTCAACCAGTGCCAGTGAATCAGCAAGTACTAGCGCATCGCAAAGTGCATCAACCAGCGCGTCTGAATCCGCAAGTACATCTGCATCGCAAAGTGCTTCGACAAGTGCAAGTGAGTCAGCAAGTACATCAGCTTCGCAAAGTGCCTCAACGAGCACGTCAGAATCCGCAAGCACAAGTGCCTCACAAAGTGCCTCAACGAGTGCATCAGAATCAGCAAGTACATCTGCATCGCAAAGTGCTTCAACGAGTGCATCAGAATCCGCAAGCACAAGTGCATCGCAAAGTGCTTCGACAAGTGCATCAGAGTCCGCAAGTACTTCAGCGTCAATGAGTGCTTCAACAAGTGCCAGCGAATCCGCAAGCACAAGTGCATCGCAAAGTGCTTCGACAAGTGCAAGTGAGTCGGCAAGTACCTCAGCCTCACAAAGTGCCTCAACGAGTGCCAGTGAATCAGCAAGTACATCCGCTTCACAAAGTGCTTCAACCAGTGCGTCAGAATCAGCAAGCACAAGTGCCTCACAAAGTGCCTCAACGAGTGCAAGTGAATCAGCAAGCACAAGTGCTTCACAAAGCGCGTCAACCAGCGCGTCTGAGTCAGCAAGTACAAGTGCGTCACAAAGTGCGTCAACAAGCGCATCAGAATCCGCAAGTACCTCTGCTTCACAAAGTGCTTCAACGAGTGCAAGTGAATCTGCAAGTACCTCCGCTTCACAAAGTGCTTCAACAAGTGCATCAGAATCCGCAAGTACCTCTGCATCGCAAAGCGCTTCAACAAGTGCATCAGAGTCAGCAAGCACAAGCGCATCGCAAAGTGCATCAACCAGTGCGTCTGAGTCCGCAAGTACATCTGCTTCACAAAGTGCTTCAACAAGTGCCAGCGAATCTGCAAGTACGTCTGCGTCACAAAGTGCATCAACCAGTGCGTCAGAATCAGCAAGTACAAGTGCGTCACAAAGTGCCTCAACCAGTGCCAGCGAATCCGCAAGCACAAGCGCATCGCAAAGTGCTTCAACCAGTGCAAGTGAGTCCGCAAGCGCAAGTGAATCCGCAAGCACAAGTGCCTCACAAAGTGCTTCAACAAGTGCCAGCGAATCTGCAAGTACGTCTGCGTCACAAAGTGCTTCAACCAGTGCAAGTGAGTCAGCAGCACAGCGCATCAATGAGTGCTTCGACAAGCGCAAGTGAATCCGCAAGCACAAGTGCGTCACAAAGTGCTTCAACAAGTGCCAGCGAATCTGCAAGTACTTCAGCGTCACAAAGCGCGTCAACCAGCGCGTCTGGGTCAGCAAGTACAAGTGCGTCACAAAGTGCGTCAACAAGCGCATCAGAATCAGCAAGTACATCTGCGTCACAAAGTGCATCGACAAGTGCCAGTGAATCCGCAAGTACATCTGCATCAATGAGTGCTTCAACGAGTGCATCAGAATCAGCAAGTACTAGCGCCTCGCAAAGCGCCTCAACCAGTGCCAGTGAATCAGCAAGTACTAGCGCATCGCAAAGTGCATCAACCAGCGCGTCTGAATCCGCAAGTACATCTGCATCGCAAAGTGCTTCGACAAGTGCAAGTGAGTCAGCAAGTACATCAGCTTCGCAAAGTGCCTCAACGAGCACGTCAGAATCCGCAAGCACAAGTGCCTCACAAAGTGCCTCAACGAGTGCATCAGAATCAGCAAGTACATCTGCATCGCAAAGTGCTTCAACGAGTGCATCAGAATCCGCAAGCACAAGTGCATCGCAAAGTGCTTCGACAAGTGCATCAGAGTCCGCAAGTACTTCAGCGTCAATGAGTGCTTCAACAAGTGCCAGCGAATCCGCAAGCACAAGTGCATCGCAAAGTGCTTCGACAAGTGCAAGTGAGTCGGCAAGTACCTCAGCCTCACAAAGTGCCTCAACGAGTGCCAGTGAATCAGCAAGTACATCCGCTTCACAAAGTGCTTCAACCAGTGCGTCAGAATCAGCAAGCACAAGTGCCTCACAAAGTGCCTCAACGAGTGCAAGTGAATCAGCAAGCACAAGTGCTTCACAAAGCGCATCAACAAGTGCAAGCGAGTCAGCAAGTACATCAGCCTCACAAAGTGCTTCGACAAGTGCCAGCGAATCAGCAAGTACGTCTGCCTCACAAAGCGCATCAACAAGTGCCAGCGAATCCGCAAGTACGTCTGCATCAATGAGTGCATCAACCAGCGCGTCAGAATCAGCAAGTACCTCAGCGTCACAAAGTGCATCAATCAGCGCCAGCGAATCCGCAAGTACATCTGCATCGCAAAGTGCTTCAACAAGTGCCAGCGAATCCGCAAGTACGTCTGCATCGCAAAGTGCTTCAACAAGTGCCAGCGAATCCGCAAGTACCTCGGCTTCACAAAGCGCTTCAACGAGTGCATCAGAGTCAGCAAGCACCTCAGCTTCACAAAGTGCTTCAACCAGTGCGTCAGAATCAGCAAGTACATCTGCATCGCAAAGTGCTTCAACAAGTGCCAGCGAATCCGCAAGTACGTCTGCATCGCAAAGTGCTTCAACAAGTGCCAGCGAATCCGCAAGTACCTCGGCTTCACAAAGCGCTTCAACGAGTGCATCAGAGTCAGCAAGCACCTCAGCTTCACAAAGTGCTTCAACAAGTGCGTCAGAATCAGCAAGTACGTCAGCCTCACAAAGTGCTTCGACAAGTGCGTCAGAATCTGCAAGTACGTCTGCATCACAAAGTGCATCAACCAGTGCCAGCGAATCAGCAAGCACATCTGCGTCACAAAGTGCTTCAACGAGTGCATCAGAATCTGCAAGTACATCAGCCTCACAAAGTGCTTCAACAAGTACAAGTGAGTCGGCAAGTACGTCTGCATCACAAAGTGCATCAACCAGTGCGAGCGAATCCGCAAGCACATCTGCTTCCCAAAGTGCTTCAACGAGTGCATCAGAGTCGGCAAGTACCTCAGCTTCACAAAGTGCCTCAATGAGCGCATCAGAGTCGGCAAGTACGTCAGCGTCACAAAGTGCTTCAACGAGTGCATCAGAATCAGCAAGTACCTCAGCGTCACAAAGTGCTTCAACGAGTGCAAGTGAGTCGGCAAGTACCTCAGCCTCACAAAGTGCTTCAACAAGTGCTTCATTGAGTGCATCAACCAGTGCATCAAACTCTGTCATTACAAGTAAGGGAGAGCCTGCGATCCACTCTCTTGATAGCATTGATATTAATAGTGTTATTATCTCGGATTCTATTAGTGTGTCTGTATCTGATAGCATCTCTGCATCGCAAAGTGTCTCAACGAGTGCCTCAGCATCCGCAAGCACCTCTGCTTCAATGAGTGCATCGACAAGTGCATCAGAATCCGCAAGCACCTCTGCCTCACAAAGTGCATCGACAAGTGCATCAGAATCCGCAAGCACCTCTGCCTCACAAAGTGCTTCGACAAGTGCGTCAGAATCAGCAAGTACCTCAGCTTCACAGAGTGCTTCAACGAGTGCGAGCGAATCTGCAAGTATGAGTGCTTCTCTAAGTACAAGTATTTCAGCTTCAACCTCAGCACAGTCGTCAGAGACACATGCGAAATTGCCACAAACAGGTGATCAGTCAGCTAATACAGCTGCCCTGGGACTTGGTCTACTAACAGGTTTAGTCGGATTGGGAGTTGTTGCTAAAAGAAGAAAAGATGAGGATGAAGATGGAGTAACTGGACAGTAGTGAAGTTAATTCACCTTTATTCTTCAGTACGAGAGAGGTTGGAAACAAAGTGTCCAACCTTCGATGACTAATAGTTATAAGTGATTGAAACACTGCTTCGAGGTAGTGGTGAGAACTTATAAAGAAAGTTTCTTTTAGCTATAATCTTATGCTATATAACCTTCAAAGGGGTGGGACTACGAACGAATTTAGTTTAAATTCGTTCAGTCTCACTCCCTTTTTATATATAATGGATATGATAAAAAGAAACTTTTAAAATAATAATTGAAGAACAAGTATTTCGAGGTAGTAAGATGTTGTTTTTTGAAGTATTCATCCAGTGTTTAATAGTAAATTGTGTGTTATAATGTTAGTCGTATTAATTGGAAAAAGATTAATTTTTTTCTAATCGGTTAAAAATGTGGTTGGGATATGTATCTTCCTCCTCATTCTGTAATGTAGAAATTAAAAAAGGAAAAGCGCTTTGCATTTTCCACAAAAGAGGACATTATGACAGTATATAATATCAACCTGGGAATCGGTTGGGCCAGCAGTGGTGTCGAGTATGCCCAGGCCTATCGTGCCCAGTTGTTACGCAATATCCATGAACCAGCCAAATTTGTGTTTATGGATATGATCCTAGCCGATAATATCCAGCATCTAACAGAAAATATCGGTTTTAAAAATGATGAAATCATCTGGCTCTACAGCTATTTCACGGATATAAAGATAGCACCTACGACCTATACGATTGATCAGGTCTTAGCAGGATTTGCTGGAAAACCCACTCGTGAAGAAGTTGACGGTAAAATCAAGCGTTTCTTTTATGAGGACCAAGACAACTTTTTGACCTGCTACCTGCGAGAAGAAAACAGTCCCTATGTAGAACGTTGCGAGTATGTATCCAGAGGGATCTTGGTGAGAAAGGATTATTTCTCTTACACTCGTTACTGTACCGAGTACTTTATTCCTAAGAATAATCAAGCTACTTTGATTGAGCGTCGTTTTTATAATGAAGATGGAAGTGTTGCTTACAGCATGCAAATGGCGGATGGTCGTGAAGTCTACCGTTTTCCAGATCGTTTCCTAGTTGGTCGGCAAGAATTGATCCGTTACTTTATGCAGACCCTTCAATTGACCAAACAAGATTTGGTTATTTTAGATCGGGAAACTAATATCGGACAGCCTATCTTTGAAGAAGCCCAAAAAGCTCGCCTAGGTGTGGTTGTTCATGCAGAGCATTTTAGTGCCAATAATGTTGATGATCAGTACATCCTGTGGAATAACTATTACGACTACCAATTTACCAATGCAGACAAGGTGGACTTCTTTATTGTCGCTACTGATCGCCAAAAAGAAATCTTGGCAGAGCAGTTTGCCAAATACACCAACCATCGGCCAGCTATCTATACCATTCCAGTTGGTAGCCTTGCAAGTCTGCCACAAAATGAAAATCGCAAGCCATTCTCTATGATTACCGCCTCTCGCTTAGCTACTGAGAAACATATTGATTGGTTGATCCGAGCAGTGGTCTGTGCCAAAAAAGAGTTACCGGAGTTATCCTTTGATATCTATGGCAATGGTGGAGAAGAGGGGAAGTTGCGCTCTCTTATCGATGAATTGGGGGCGACAGATTATATCCATCTCAAAGGACATGCCAATCTTGAAGAGATTTATAAGAACTATGAAGTTTACCTATCTGCATCAACTAGCGAAGGCTTTGGTTTGACTTTGATGGAGGCTATCGGTTCTGGTCTTCCGATTATTGGTTTGATGTTCTTTATGGCAATCAGACTTTTGTCACAGAAGGAAGAAACGGCTATCTGATTCCATCTTCTTCTGATCAAGTGGTGGATCATATTGCTTCTTCCTATGCTGAAAAGATTGTTTTGCTCTACCAAAATAAAGAGCTAGCGAATATGCGCCAAGCATCTTATACGCGTGCGGAAGACTTTTTGACCAGCCGAGTAGAAGAAGCTTGGTCTCAATTGATAGAAGAGGTGACACATGCTGAATGTATTTGATAGTTATTCTCGTGAGAGCCAAGATTTGCTTCATTCTATGCAGGAGTCTGGTTTTCATCATCCGACAGTCGTTCTAGAGCCAGATGGTTTCTTGCCAGACGGTGTAGAGTCTCCTTTCCTTTATTTCTTAGGACAGCCAGAAGGTGAAAAACGAGGACGTTATTTTAATGAAGTCCTAGTTCCAGATTTTTGGGAAATTTCTGGTGATAACAATATGGGGAAAGTGACTTATTATGGTCAGGAGAAGGCTCGTATTTATTATCATATAGCTTCTTATAAACGTATTGTTGAACGTGTAGAGTGGTTGGATGACAAAAGTCAAGTTGTGATAATCGAGCGCTATGATCAATACGGTCGCAAGATTGCTGTTACGACTTGTGATGGTCAAGGACAACCCTTAGTGACCAATTATTTGGAGGGAACGATTGAGCGCCTGACAGAAAATCATCAAACAGGTGATTTGATCTTAACCTTGCCTAATTCCCCTATGCAAATTTCAAGAGTCGCTTAGATTATTTCATGTTCTATCTAGAATATAGAGGTTTTAATCTAGATAAAGTGATCTATAATACACTGGCCCTCTCCTTCAATGTCAGTCTACACTTGGGAAATAAAGGTGTTGAGGGGCATGATCTCTTAATTTGGCAGGAACCTCTTTATGATGAATTGCCTGGAAATATGCAGTTTATTTTATCTACTCCAAATTTGCGTACCAATAAAATTGTGATTCCTCAGAATAGCACCTACCAACGTGCTTTAGAATTAACATCATCAGAACAACACAGATTCTTTATGCCGTTGGGCTACATTTATGATTTTCAGGTTAAAGAAGATATTCGTAAGGATACCTTTGTCTTGACTAATTCTGATCAAATTGAGGCTTTAACGGAGCTAGTAGAGAAGTTGCCGGATGTTACTTTTAGAATTGCAGCGTTAACGGAAATGTCTCCAGTACTTTCTTCAATGGTCCGCTATCCTAACGTTGTTTTATACCAAAATATTAGTCAAGATCGAATCAAAGAATTATTGGTTCAGTCAAGTATTTATTTGGATATTAACCACTATGGCGAGGTACAAGGTATTGTTCGTAAAGCATTTGAACACCAGCAAGTTATTCTAGGCTTTTCACACACCTTACATGATCGACGTTATATTGCGCAAGAAAATATCTTTGAACAAGGAAAAGAAGCTGACTTTGTAGCGCGCATCCGGGAAATCTACCAATCTGTAGAGACATACAAAGAAGCTGTGGTTCAGCAAATTACCCAATCAAGTAGCATTGAACCAGCTGTTTTCCGAGCTCGTTTGCAAGAAGAAATAGGCATGCAAGTTGAATGATTAAAAGGAAGGAGGAATTTATGCTGTTTCTACGGGCTAATTCCTCCTTCCATTAGCATCGAATGTAATCAATGATGTAGAAAAATCACCGATACTAAAAAAGAAGTCGGATATTGTATGGCCCTCCAAAAAGAGAGTGGGACAGAAATCGGTAATTCGTTAGAATTCGATTTCGTCGTCCCACCTCCGCACAGTTGAGTAGGGCTGTAAAAGCTGATGAAATCAGCGTAGTAGAGCCCACTCAACCACTGCGTCTTGCTCGACAATCCAAAAATAATTGAGAGGCTAGGACTTTTGTCCCAGCCTCTTTTTTGGGGAAGCACATATTTGTATGACTTCTTTTTTGATGCTGTTCCCTCTGT